>ERZ1034946.106-NODE-106-length-71877-cov-26.303361_pt1 | contig 71877 bp, 65 predicted proteins | sample MGYA00520591_ERZ1034946 | MGnify/ENA primary metagenome ERZ1034946 (study PRJEB33766, sample SAMN09781753) | gut metagenome | biome: gut microbiome | host: Homo sapiens | place: Madagascar | study: EMG produced TPA metagenomics assembly of the PRJNA485056 data...
ACGGCGGCCGCGGACAGGTGAATATTGCACTGTCCGTACTGGAAGAACTGGGAATTGACATTCCGGTCTGCGGTATGGTCAAGGATGACAACCACCGTACCAGAGGCCTGTATTACCATAACATTGAACTCCCGATAGATACCCATTCGGAAGGCTTCAAACTGATCACCAGGATCCAGGATGAAGCGCACCGTTTTGCCATCGAGTATCACAGATCCCTGCGCAGCAAGACCCAGGTGAAGTCCGTGCTGGATGACATCCCGGGCGTGGGACCGGCGAGACGGAAAGCGCTGATGCGGCACTTTAAGTCACTGGAGGAAATCAGACAGGCATCTGTGGAAGAATTGATGGAAATTCCCGAAATGAACGAGCGTACGGCACAGGAGATTGTAGCCTTTTTCGCTTCACAGACGCGTCCGCCTGTGATACAATGATAACTATTCAGAGGAATTCGGGAAAAACTCTGTAGGAACGATTTTGCGAATGCGGTCTGAATAGTTATTATGTTATAATAATGAGGCGGGAACCTTCAAAAAATGTGTACGGGGCGGGTTCTTCGCGGAAAGGTATGGAGATAAGTGTGAAAATAAGCATGGTAGCTTATTTTTCACACGGCTATTTGTGCCGCAGGCGTCACAAAGTAGCCTTTATCGCAGAATCAAATTTGAAATTTGATTCGCGATTCCTCCGACGAAAGGAATCGTCTGCGGAATGGAGATTAGTATGGCAAGTGTAAGTTTGACCCGTGTTATCGAAAAAATGAAACTGGAAAATCTCACACCTCAGATCGATGTGAAACATGTGAAGATCACACAGCCGGATATTAACCGTCCGGCGTTGCAGCTGGCAGGCTATTTTGAACATTTCGATGCAACCAGACTGCAGATCATCGGATTTGTGGAATATACTTATATGGAAGGAATGACGGACGACACCCGTAAGGAAGCGTATGAGAAGCTGATGTCCTATGATATTCCCTGTATCGTGTTCAGCCGTGACCTGAAGCCGGATCCTATTTTCCTGGAGACAGCGATCCGACATGAAGTTCCTGTATTATCTACCAAGAAATCTACCTCCTCCTTCATGTCGGAGATCATCAGATGGCTGAACGTAAAGCTGGCTCCCTGCATCTCCGTGCACGGTGTATTGGTGGATGTCTACGGCGAAGGTGTCCTGATCACCGGTGAGAGCGGCATCGGTAAGTCCGAGGCAGCATTGGAGCTGATCAAGAGAGGACATCGTCTGGTCACCGATGATGTGGTAGAACTTCGTAAGGTAAGTGACGATACCCTGGTAGGTTCCGCACCGGATATCACGAAGCACTTTATTGAACTGAGAGGTATCGGTATCGTGGATGTGAAGGCACTGTTCGGTGCATCCAGTGTCAGAGATACCGCCAATATTGATCTGGTCATCCGACTGGAAGACTGGGACAAGGATAAAGAATACGACAGACTGGGACTGGAAGAGAACTATACCGAATATCTGGGGAATAAGGTAGTATGTCATAACATTCCGATCCGTCCCGGACGTAATCTGGCAGTCATCTGTGAGACGGCAGCCGTTAACCACCGTCAGAAGAAGATGGGTTACAATGCAGCAAAAGAGCTGTACACCCGTGTACAGAACTCTCTGGCAAAAAGACGTGAGGAGGACGAGGAAGATGAGTAAATATGCATTTGGAGTAGATGTGGGCGGAACCACAGTAAAATTGGGACTGTTCAATGATGCAGGACAGGTTCTGGACAAGTGGGAGATCCCCACGGTCAAGGACAACGGCGGTGAGAAGGTGCTGCCGGATATTGCAGCATCCATTAAGAATAAAATGCAGGAAAAGAACATTACCGCGCAAGAACTGGTAGGTGTCGGCATCGGCGCTCCCGGTGCGGTCAATGATGACGGCTATATGGTAAACGGTGCAGTCAACATCGGCTGGAAATCGTTTCATCTGGCAGACGAACTGAAGAAGGAACTGAATTTGCCGGTGACGGTGAAGGCAGGAAATGATGCGAATGTGGCAGCCCTCGGCGAAATGTGGCAGGGCGGCGGCAAAGGCTATTCCAATCTGGTAGCAGTAACTTTAGGAACCGGTGTCGGCGGCGGCATCATCTTGGGCGGCAAGATTCTCACCGGAACCAACGGTGCCGGTGGAGAGATCGGACATATCCATATCGAAGACAGCGAGACGGAAGAGTGCGGCTGTAAGAACAAGGGCTGCCTGGAGCAGTATGCATCCGCTACCGGCATTACCCGTCTGGCAAACAGACGCCTGGCAAAAGACGACGCACCCAGCGTCCTCAGAGACGGAGAAGTCTCTGCCAAGACAGTATTCGATGCGGTAAAGGCAGGAGACAAAGTAGCAATCGAGATCGCAGAACAGTTCGGAGAATATCTGGGCAAGGGACTGGCAGCGGTATCCGCTGTGGTCGACCCTCAGATCTTCGTCATCGGCGGCGGTGTATCCAAAGCAGGAGACATTTTATTCAAATACATAGAGCCTTCCTATAAGAGATGTGCGTTCGGTCCCTGCAAACAGGCAAAATTTGCCCTGGCAAAGCTTGGAAATGATGCCGGTATCTTCGGCGCGGCAGCTCTGGTATTAAAGTAGAGTGTCTTGGAATAACTATATATCATAGTAGAAGAGAAAGACATGAAAACCTATCCCCGATAGGTATCATAATAGAAAGAGCAGCCAGAATATGATAAGTGCAGCAGTGATAGAAGCATTAAAAGAAATTGTACCCACAGAAAGAATACGGTTGCAGGAACCGATGAAAATGCATACGACATTTCACATCGGCGGACCGGCCGACTGTCTGATCTATCTGGAAAATGAAGAGCAGTTATGCAAGATCCAGAAATATCTGCGCCTGGTAGATGTACCGTATACCGTGATCGGCAACGGAAGCAATCTGCTGGTCAGTGACAGCGGATATCGTGGAATTGTCCTGGCCATCGGAAAATATATGAGTAAGATCACGGTGAAGGACTGTCATCTCGAAGCGGAGGCCGGAGCCCTGATGAGCCAGGTCGCCAATACGGCAAAAGAACACGGACTTACAGGTCTGGAATTCGCAGCCGGGATTCCCGGTACCATAGGCGGCGGAGTCGTGATGAATGCCGGGGCTTATGGAGGGGAAATGAGCCAGGTAGTAGCGACCGTAACCGTTGTCAACTGTAACGGAGAGATCATGGAGCTGGATAACAGCACCATGGAATTCGGTTATCGTACCAGCGTGATCCAGAATCAGCCTTTTGTTGTCACGAAAGTGACTTTCCGGCTGCAACAGGGAGATCCGGAACAGATCGCGGAAAAAATGGCGGACCTTGCAAAACGCCGCAGAGAAAAGCAACCGTTAGAATATCCCAGTGCCGGCAGCACCTTCAAACGTCCCGAAGGACGTTTTGCAGGGCAGCTGATCATGGAGGCGGGACTGCGCGGCTATTCTGTCGGCGGAGCTAAAGTGTCCGAGAAGCATTGCGGTTTTATCGTCAACACAGGGAATGCAACCGCGGAAGATGTAAAAGATGTGATCTGGGAAGTACGAAGAAGGGTAAAGGAACGTTTTCAGGTAGAACTGGAACCTGAAATAAAATTCCTATCGTAATTTTGTAATACAACAGGTGAGAGGTGCATATGAGATTTGTAGTAGTAACAGGCATGAGCGGTGGGGGAAAGAGAACTGCGTTAAAGCTTTTGGAGGATGCCGGATTTTACTGTGTAGACAATCTGCCGGTATCCTTGATTGATAAATTCGTAGAGCTGATCGCCATGCCCGGCAGCGAGATCAGCAAGGTCGCACTGGGACTGGATGTCCGTGCCGACCAGAATTTTACGGATGCTACCCGTATTTTGCAGCAATTAAAAGAAAAAGGCTACAAATTCGAGATATTGTTTATGGACTCCGACGACAATGCTCTGATAAAACGGTATAAGGAGACCAGACGTGTGCACCCTCTCGCAGCAGACGGCAGAGTGGAAGACGGTATTCACAAGGAGCGTAAGATCCTGGAGACGATCCGCAAGAATTCGGATTATGTCATTGATACTTCCAATCTGTTGGTCAGAGAGCTGAAAGAAGAGCTGGATCGTATCTTCGTTCAGAACGAAGAATACAACAGCCTTATGGTGACAGTAATGTCCTTCGGATTTAAGCATGGAATCCCTGCGGATGCGGATCTGGTCTTTGACGTAAGGTTTCTGCCGAATCCCTATTATATAGAAGAATTAAAGCAGAAGACCGGTAACGACAAAGAAGTACAGGATTATGTCTGCAGCTTCCCGGAGACCGGAATTTTCCTGGACAAGCTGACGGATATGATTCAATTCCTGATTCCGAATTATATCAAAGAGGGAAAATACCGGCTGGTGATCGCCATCGGCTGTACCGGCGGCAAGCACAGAAGTGTCACTCTGGCAAACAAGTTGTATGATCGTATGAAGGCAGAAGGGCATTACGGTATCAAGCTGTATCACCGTGATGTCCCCAGAGAAGGAATTTAACATGTCGTTTTCGAGTGAAGTAAAGGAAGAACTGGCGAAGCACATCAGCCCGGCAAGACATTGCCAGATTGCGGAGCTGGCGGCGATCATGCACTTTAGCGGCCAGTACGGACGCTCTGCGGAAGGTGACTTCATGATCGGTTTCCAGACGGAAAACGCGGCGGTTGTCAGAAAAGGCTTTACATTATTGAAAAAAACATATAATATAGATACTGATGTTAAAATCGGCGAGGAACAAATGCGGAGTGTGATTGACAAGATCGGAGATCTGTCGGAGCCGGTAAGCCCTCTGCTGATTAAAAATTCCTGCTGTCAAAGGGCATTTTTAAGAGGAGCTTTTCTCTGCATTGGTTCTATGAGCGACCCGCAGAAGAGTTATCACCTGGAATTTGTATGCACCGATGAGGATAAAGCCAGACAACTACAGAGTGTGATACAGGGATTTGACATAGAAGCCAAAATTGTGCTTCGGAAGAAGTATTACGTCGTTTATCTGAAAGAAGGATCCGGCATTGTGGATCTTCTAAATGTGTGCGAGGCACCCATTGCTTTGATGAAGCTGGAGAATCTGCGGATTGTGAAGGAAATGCGCAATTCCGTGAACCGGAGAGTGAACTGTGAGACCGCCAATATTACCAAGACGGTAACTGCGGCGACCAGACAGATAGAGGATATCGAGTATATCCGCGATCACTATGGATTGGAGAATCTGCCGGAACCCTTAAGCCAGATGGCGGAGGTCAGACTGGAGAATCCGGATGCACCGTTAAAGGAACTGGGGGAATACCTGGATCCGCCGGTGGGAAAATCCGGTGTCAACCACAGGTTACGTAAACTCAGTGAGTTAGCAGATAGAATCAGGACGTAAAAGAGGAGGAAAATTATGACAAAGAGGAGTATTACGGTCAAGTTGGAAGACGGTTTGGACGCAAGACCGGTGGCACTGTTAGTACAGGAAGCCAGCAAGTACGAAAGCAGTATTTATTTTGAGGTAGATGATAAGCGGATCAATGCCAAGAGTATCATGGGCATGATGAGCCTGGGACTTTGCACCGGCGAACAGCTTACAGTATCGGCAGAGGGTGCGGATGAGCAGACCGCTGTAGACAACATTGAGAAGTTTTTAAGCGGTCAGGTAGCTTAAAACGAAACGAAAAAGATAGGTGGGGCTGACGGAGTATTCTGTTAGCCCCGTTTTGCAATTCATCCGGATGCGATACGAAAACAAGCGGGGGCAGCCATGTGCCGGAAATGACCGCGTATGATTTCCGGATGCTGGGAACTACTCAGAATGAGGGCAGTATATATGAAAAAGATGCTATTTATCTATAATCCGAAGGCAGGAAAAGCACAGATCCGCAATAAGCTTGCGGATATTCTGGATGTGTTTACCCGCGGCGGATATGAGATCACGGTATATCCTACACAAAAAAGCGAAGATGCCATGGAAAAGACTATGCAGCGCAGCAAAGATTACGATATCGTCGTCTGCAGCGGCGGTGACGGTACCCTGGATGAAGTGGTGACCGGTATGATCCGCAGCGGCTTCCGTACTCCGATCGGCTATATCCCTGCCGGCAGCACCAATGACTTCGGCGGAAGCCTGGGATTGCCCAAAAACATGGTGAGAGCAGCGGAAACGATTGTAAACGGGAATGATTTTGCCTGTGATGTGGGAGCGTTTAATGAAGATGTATTTGTTTATATTGCTGCTTTCGGATTGTTCACGGATGTCTCCTATGAGACCGGTCAGGATATGAAAAATGTGTTGGGACATATGGCATACCTGTTGGAAGGCATGAAACGACTGTCTGCCATCCGATCTTATCCGATGCGGATCACCTACGATGATATCACAATTCAGGATGATTTTATCTTCGGTATGATCACGAATTCCGTATCCGTGGGCGGATTTAAGCGAATTACAGGTAAAAATGTAAAACTGGATGACGGTGTCTTCGAAGTGACATTGATCAAGCGCCCAAAGAATCCGATCGAATTGAATAATATCATGGTATCCCTGCTGAACAGAGATATTGATACCAATGCCATGTACTGTTTCCGGACGTCAAAGCTGGAAATCACTTCCGCGGAACCGCTGCCCTGGACTTTGGACGGAGAATACGGCGGAACCCATACAAAAGTAGTGATCGAAGATATCTGTAAAGGAATAGATATCCGCGTTGGAGAGTAATTCCTAAAAATTTGGTAAAAATTTAACAATAACATGTTCCCTTTTCGGAAAGAATGTGCTATAGTGTGGATAGTCACAGAGTGATTATCCGAAATGGCGCTTACATGCTGTTTCGTGTAAAGTAACAATAATGAGTATATAAAATGGAGGTATTAAAATGTTAGTATCCGCAACAGAAATGCTCAAAAAAGCAAAAGCAGGCCACTATGCAGTAGGTCAGTTCAACATCAACAACCTGGAGTGGACAAAGTCCATCCTGCTCACCGCTAAGGAACTTCGTTCCCCTGTTATCCTGGGTGTATCCGAGGGTGCCGGCAAGTACATGGGCGGTTATGATGTAGTCGTTGGTATGGTAAACGGACTGTTAAAGGATCTGGACATTGATGTTCCCGTTGCTCTGCATCTGGATCACGGCTCTTTCGAAGGCTGCTATAAGTGTATTGAAGCAGGTTTCTCTTCCATCATGTTTGATGGTTCTCATTATCCTATCGCTGAGAACGTAGAGAAGACCACTGAGCTGGTTAAGGCTGCTCATGGCAAGGGACTTTCCATCGAAGCTGAAGTAGGTTCTATCGGTGGTGAAGAAGACGGCGTAATCGGTATGGGCGAGTGCGCTGATCCTAAGGAGTGCAAATCTATCGCTGATCTGGGTGTTGATTTCCTGGCAGCAGGTATCGGTAACATCCATGGTAAATACCCCGCTAACTGGAAGGGCTTAAGCTTCGAGACTCTGGCAGCTGTACAGGAGCTGACCGGTGAACTTCCTCTGGTTCTGCACGGTGGTACCGGAATCCCCGCAGATCAGATCAAGAAAGCAATCGATCTGGGCGTATCCAAGATCAACGTTAATACCGAGTGCCAGCTGGCATTTGCCGATGCTACCCGTAAGTACATCGAAGCAGGCAAGGATCTGGAAGGCAAGGGCTTTGACCCTCGTAAGCTCCTGGCTCCCGGCGCTGAAGCTATCAAGGCTACCGTTAAGGAGAAGATGGAACTGTTCGGATCTGTTGGTAAGGCTGAATAATAGTTAAGAAAACGGGACCTCTCACAGTAATGTGAGGGGTCTTTTGTGTTACGTCGATATCAAAAAATACAGTAAAACGATATCATATAAAATAAAATCCGCCCGGCATGCATGCCTGGCGGAAAATGTTATTGCTATGACATCTTACCCCTAGAAAGGGAGGATGCCAAGGATCCTAATCCTTGGCATTTATTATGAAAAAGTTTTTTAAACAAGAAACTGTTGTTTGCTTTGTTTGTTTTTATGATTATAGTATATGGGATAGAAATGTCTAAAACATGTTGTGGAATTGAAGATTCCTTGAATGATTTGTAAACAAAATATGAACAACTATTCAGAGGGAAATACTACGGTTCCAACATGGACTTTACATAGTCCTTCGGAGACATTTTTGTGTATTTTTTGAAAATCTGGCTGAAGTACTGAGGATTATTTCCGAATCCTACCATTTCGGCAACGGCATACGGGGATTGCTCCGCGTGCTCCAGCAAAAGCCTCTTGGCCTGTTCGATACGCAGCTCCGTCACATAGGCGGAAAATTTGCTGCCGGTCTGTTTGACGAACATTTTGCTGACATAATCAGGATTCATAAATAGGTAATTTTCAGAGATCCATTTCAGGGACAGATTGCTGTCGCTTAAATGCTCGCTGACATATTTTACGACTTTTTCCACACAGTCGGTATATTTGTGCTGCGGTTCTACGGAGAAGACAGCGGTCATGATCTGCTCCGCGCAGTGGCTCAGATCTTCCATGGAGGTGCAGGCGTTGACCAGCATGAGGTTGTCCGTGGTCTGCAATTTACTTAAGGGATAATATTCCTTCTTGGAAGCTTCCATGACAAAACGGATCATCTGTGTCTTGGCAAGACCGGCATCCTGCTCACCGGACAGCTCTGTGAAAAAGTTTCGCTGTAACAGCTTTTCCGGTGGTGTGGCTGTGGCGAACAGCTTTGCCAAAAGGGAATCTACTCTGGATGCGGATTTTTTCTTACATGTTTCCACACAGGACTGGATGACCTGCATGATCTCCGTCTCGTTGGAAGGTTTCAGCAGATAATGCCGTACTCCGTAACGCATGGCAGTCCGGGCAAATTCAAATTCACCGTAGCCGGAGAGGATGACGAATTCTGTATTTAACTGTGCTGCACGGACTTTTTCGATCAGCTCCAGACCGGACAGACCGGGCATCTTGATATCCGTCATCACAATATCCGGATATTCGTCCAGAATGCAGTCGAATGCTTCAATACCGTCTTTGCAGACAGCCACGACATCAACACCCAGCGAATTCCAGTCAATCAGGGAATGAATCGTTTCCCGAATAATCTTTTCATCATCCACAATAATCATCTTGAACATAAGGTATCTCCATTTTTACCACAGCAAAATCGTTCTCATTGTAAAAGTGCAGACCGTACTGCGCGCCGAACATAAGCTTGATGCGTTCTTCGATATTTAAGAGTGCGATACCGAGTCCCTGCTCTTTGATCACATGTGTACGGAGATTTTCAAGCAGATCGTCGGGGAATTCGGAACCCGTGTTTTTTACATAGATTTCTATGAGATCGTCGGAGCGCACACAGGTGAGATTAATGATACATTCATCTGTGATCTGCTCCAGCGCGTAGTGTACCGCGTTCTCCAATAGCGGCTGAATCGAAAGCTTAGGAACCAGTGCATCCAGGCAATTCTCGGGGACATTTTCCGTAAAGTTCATCCGGTTGTCAAAGCGAAGCTGCTGTATGGTCATATAATAATGTATAATATCAAGTTCTTGCTGCAACGTAAAGCGTTCTTTTTTATTTAATGTCATCCGCAGGAAATGCCCGAGGGAATCCGCGATCTGGGAAATCTCTGGTTCTCCGATGGCTTTGGCTCTCCAGTTGATAGCATCCAGCGTATTATATAGGAAGTGCGGATTCATCTGGGATTCCAGACTTTTTAACTGTGCATCCTTGGTCAGGAGCTGCTGACGGTAATTCTCGACGACCAGTGTCTGTATCTGTTCCGCCATATGCGCAAACTGCCTGTGCATAATACCAATCTCATCGGCTCTGTCGGTATAGTCATAAGGAATCACGGCAAGTATGGTAGAATCCTCACCGAATTTCTTCATGCGATAGATCAGCAGGTCAAAATGTCTGGTGATCTTCCGGACGATTAGATGCACCATCAGGAAAGAACACAAGAATCCACATCCCAGTATCAGTACATAGAGAATTGCTGTGATCTGTTGTGATTTTACCACTTCATCGTAAGAAATCAAATGTAAATAATCCCAGGAATTGATGTCCATGGTGCCGCGGATGGCAAAATATTTTTTACCACTCAGGGATACGACGCCGTAATTTCTGATCTTATGGTTGATATCCTGCACTTCTTCGGCATCCAGCTCCGGAGAGGAGAAAAGCAGATGCTCGCCCTCATAGATCATCCAGTAGGAATCCTTGTATTCATTGCTGATCTGAGACATTTCCTTTACCAGATCTCCCAGATCAATATTGATGATCAGTGTGCCCAGGTGGTTCAGACGTAAGTTTTTGATCTTTTTGATCTCACGGACGAGGAAGACACCGTGGTCTTCCGCATGGGAAGTGACCCAGACGGCGGAACCTTCCCCGGTCTCGGCAAGGGATACCAATTCTGCAGTCAGGTCCGCATCGGGTCTGCGGGAAATGTTTTCATTCGTATAGGTAATAAAACGGGGGCAGGAAATGGCGGCCAGCTTCAGGTAAGGCTGTCGATATTCCAGATAATGCTTCTGCAAGGCGGAATAAATATCGGAATAGTAATGTACGGCGTATGCTTCCTGCGGCTGGTAAATTTCGTCCAGTGTCGACTGAATGGTGGAGTCGGAACGGATGATGTTAGTCATGGACACCAGATCTTCCAGTCGTTTGGTGAATTCGTAAGACACCAGTGCAGAAGACGACTGCATGGATTGATACAACAGCTTATGATAACGCGATGTGATCATGGAAAACGCAAACACGAGAAAGAACAACAGGAAGAGAAGGTTAATTCCGATCGTGGACAGTAAAAGCTTGGGTTCCAGCTTCAGATTGCCTGCTATTTTGCAACACTTCTTATAAAAAGATGACATGATATACAAAACCTCCGATATTTCTTTATTGATTATATACACAACATGCACAGGTTTTCAATAACATCCTCGGTTTTTTAGTGCAAATAGACGGAAAAGTATATTCCCTAAAAGAAAAAGAATCGTTATACTGAAATCATCAAAGAAACATAAGTCCATAACGGATTTATCTTTAGATACCAAAAGGAGGGTTATATTCATGAAAAAGAGAGTTTTATCACTGTTAATGGCATCAGCGATGATCGTCGGACTGACAGCCTGCGGATCTTCCAATGAGCCTGCAGCTACTACTTCCACCGATAGCGGAAGCGCAGCAGCTACCACAGACGGCGGAAGCGCAGCAACCGGAGATGTATCCATGACCTTTACCTGGTGGGGCAACCAGACCAGAAACGAACGTACCCAGGCAGCTTTGGATCTGTATTCTGAGCAGAACCCCGGTGTTACTTTTGATACCCAGCCCGCAGAGTGGAATGATTACTGGACCAAGTTGTCCACACTGGCAGCAGGTAATTCCCTTCCTGAGTGCTTACAGATGGATTACTCCTATCTGGCTCAGTATGTAGCAGCTGATCTGCTGGTAGACCTGACCCCTTATGTAGAGAACGGTACTTTGGATGTATCCAATGTATCTCAGGGTATTCTGGATGCAGGTTCCATTGACGGTAAGTTATATGCAATCTGTGCAGGTGTAAATGCACCTTCCCTTTTCTACAACAAGACCTTGCTTGACAGCCTTGGAATCACTGTAAAAGACAACATGACCATCGATGAGTTCGAAGCAGTTGCCAAAGAAGTATATGAGAAGTCCGGTGTTAAGACCGACCTTCCTTACAGCGCAGGTGACAACTATCTGCCTTTTGCAATGCGTTCTCATGATGTAGTAAAACTGTTCAACGAGGATTCCCTGAATGTAACAGATGCCGCAAGCCTGGTACCCGGCTTCCAGATCTATGAAGACGGCGTAAAGGACGGATGGATCATTGGTGCAGATGTTCACGCAGAACTTACTTCCAACTCCGTAGAGCAGAGCCCTCTGGTATATTTCTCTTCCGAAGCAACCCAGTCCTGGTGTGGATTCTTCTGGTCTAATCAGTTGTCCGCAATGGTAGCAGCAGCTCCCGAAGGCATGGAGATCGGTATCACCACATGGCCTTCCGAGGATCCTCAGAAGTCTAACTTCTTAAAACCCAGCCAGTTCTTCGCAGTATCCAGAGATGCCGGCGCTAACGAAGAGGAAGCTGTGAAGGTTGTAAACTACCTGCTGAATTCCGAAGATGCCAACAAGATTCTCCTTGGTGAGAGAGGTGTACCTGCTTCTTCCGTAGTAGCATCCGCTATCGCTCCTCTACAGGATGAAACCGCACAGAAGGTTACCGCTTATGTTAACGATGTCGTAACTCCTAACTGCTCCGCCATCAGCCCTGCGATTCCTGACGGCGCAAACGAAGTATACGATTACTACAACCAGCTGGTTGATAAGATCCTCTATGGTCAGATGACTGCACAGGAAGCTGCAGAAGATCTGTTCAAGATGGGCAACGAGATCATGGGCAGATAAGCTGGGAAGCTTACATAAGCAGTATTTGCAATAAAAAGAGTTTGAAAGACAAGTGGGTACTGTAGAACCATCTACAGTACCCATTCTGGAAAAAGGCTGCTTCTTTGAAAGCTGCAGCAATGGAGGTAACGTTATGAAGACACCCAAGCATATGACCATCCGTCAGAAGCTGAATACGGAAAAGGCTGCAGGTATCGTATGTACTATGCCATTTATCGTTGGATTTCTGGCGTTTATGATTATTCCCATGTGCATATCGCTCTATTATTCCATGTGCGATTACAATATTTTACAGCCCGCAAAATTCACCGGGCTTGCGAATTTCAAGAGAATGTTTACAGATGCAACATTCTATCAGTCCTTAGTAGTTACTTTTAAGTTTGCATTGATTTCCGTTCCTTTACGACTGATCTTTGCATTGATCGTTGCATTATTATTATTCAAGAGTACGAAAATGACAGGCGTTTACCGTGCACTCTACTATCTGCCTTCCATCATCGGCGGTTCCGTAGCAGTGGCAATCCTCTGGAAGAGACTTTTCGCGGTAGACGGACTTGTAAATAAAATTCTGATGGTCTTCGGAATGAAAGAGCCGGTTGCATGGCTGGGAGATACCAGAACCGCAATCTGGACCCTGATCATTCTGGCAGTGTGGCAGTTCGGTTCTTCCATGCTGATCTTCCTGTCCGCATTGAAGCAGATTCCGGTAAGCCTCTATGAGGCAGCAAGAGTGGATGGCGCGAACGGCTGGCAGCAGTTCTGGAAGATCACACTAAAGCTTTTAACCCCCACGATCCATTTCAACCTGGTAATGCAGATGATCAACGGTTTCCTGGCATTCACACAGTGCCTGATCATTACCCAGGGTAAACCCATGAACTCTACATTGTTCTATACCGTATATATGTACCAGCAGTCCTTCCTCTTCGGAAGCACCGGTTACGGCGCTGCACTGGCATGGGTAATGCTGGCACTGATCGCATTCATTACATGGATCTTGTTCGCGACCAAAAAACTGTGGGTATACGATGGCGGTCTATAGAATCTTACTGAAAGGCATGGAGAATAGTTATGAAAAGAAAAAAGACAATCAACAATATTATTTATCATGTTTTAGTATGTGCCTTCGGACTGGTAATGATTTATCCGTTAGTATGGATGGTAATGAGCTCCTTTAAGGATACGAATACGATCTTCACCACGGCCACCAGCCTGATCCCAGAGAAATTCACATTACAGAACTACGTAAACGGATGGAAGGGTTTCGCAAAAGTAGGATTCGGAACCTTCTTCAAGAATTCCCTGTTCATTTCCATTACAGCAACCATCGGAACGGTGCTTTCTTCTTCCGTCGTAGCTTACGGATTTGCAAGATGTAAGTTTCCCGGCAGAAAGCTTCTCTTCGCAGCAATGCTGGCATCCATGATGCTGCCGGCACAGGTTCTGATGATTCCCCAGTATCTGTGGTATCAGAAACTGAACTGGGTCGGAACCAACCTGCCTCTGATCATTCCTTACTGCTTTGCAATTCAGGGATTCTTCGTATACATGATGACCAACTTCATCGAAGGTATTCCCAGAGAGCTGGACGAAGCAGCAAAGATTGACGGCTGTTCCTATTACACCATTTTCACCAAGATTATCTTCCCGCTGATGGTGCCTACCATGATTACCGGATGTATCTTCTCCTTTATGTGGAGATGGGATGATTTCCTTGGGGCATTATTGTATGTCAATAAGACAGAGAAATATCCTGTCAGCCTGGCACTGAAAATGTTCTGTGACCCCAGTTCTTCTTCCGACTACGGTGCTATGTTCGCTATGGCAACCTTGTCTATCCTGCCTGCAGTATTGATCTTCTTCTGCCTGCAGAGATACCTGGTAGAAGGAATTTCCACTTCCGGCCTGAAGGGCTAAGAAAGGAGCAGAGAAATGATATACGATGTATTGGAATACGGTGCAAAAGGTGATGGCGTGACGAATGACGCAGCAGCCATCCAGAAAGCGATTGATGCATGCAGCCAGGCCGGCGGCGGTAAGGTCCTGTTACAGGGAGGACATGTCTTCCGGAGCGGAACCATTTTTCTGAAATCAAATGTAGAATTTCATCTGGAGATGGGTGCTGTCCTGAAAGCCAGTGACCATCTGGAAGATTTCGATATGTTGAAAGTGGGAACCCCACAGATCAGTAAGGTAGACACTCCGACCTACAATGCCTGTGATTACAATGGCAAGCCGACACTGAATTTTGTATACAGCAAGGATGCCGAGAATGTGGCTATCACCGGATTTGGTAAGATTGACGGCAATGAGAAGATCTTCTATGGAAAAGTGTCCAAATGGCATATTGACGGTTATTTTTATCCCAGAGTACCTTTGTTGTTCCTGGAAAATGTAAAGCATCTGACGATTCAGCAGGTAACCTTGACCGGCAGTGCATTCTGGACCACTCATCTGGTGGGATGTAAGGAAGTGCTGATTGAGGGAATCCGTATTATCAATAATCTGCGTCTGGCTAACTGCGATGGCATTGATCCTGATCACTGCAGTAATGTGAGAATCTCCAACTGTCATATTGAATGCGCAGATGACTGTATTGTATTTAAGAATACGGCGGCTGCCATGGAGTACGGTCCCTGCGAAAATATTGTAGTGGATAACTGCACCATGATCTCCACCAGTGCCGCTATCAAGTTCGGTACGGAGAGTGAAGCACCTTTCCGCAATATTTCGATCACAAACTGTAGTATCCAGCGGACGAACCGTGCGATTTCCTTACAGCTTCGCGATAAAGGATGCATTGAAAACGTAACGTTTTCCAACCTCAATATCGACACCAGACTGTTCTCAAAAGTGCATTGGTGGGGAGAGGCAGAGCCGATCACCATTACCGCGGTGAAGAGAAATAACGAGACAAATGTCGGATATGTCCGCAACGTCCGGTTCCAGAATATTAACTGTGTCGGCGAGAACGGTATCCTGATCTACGGAGACGATTCCAAAAACATTAAGGATATCACTTTCACAGGAATCCATATCCGTCTGGAGAAAAAGACCGACTGGCCGAAGATCTATCATGATCTGCGTCCCAATGAGGGAAATATGATTCTGGAAGACTCTCTGCGTGTGCTGTATGCACGAAATGCCGAAAATATCCATTTTAGTGATTTTACCTATGAAATCGCTGAGGATATGCAGGGTGAAGTGAAAGAGCCTGTGTCTGTTGAAGATTGTGTGAATGTGGAATACTAATGACGGCAACAGAACTTCCGGACACATATCATCGGATCATTGTTTTGGTTCAGAATAGATATGCAAATAATATAAAAAGACCTCTGCAAATCAGTAGTTGATGTGCGGAGGTCTTTTTTTATAACGATGCCGGATTGCCTCGTGCCTTGCACTCCTGCAATCTGGTCTCTTGGTATCGTTACATTTTCTCGGGTTCCGGATAGTCTACCCCGAAAGTATCTACGGTAACGCTTTCCATTACCTGATTCTCCAGAGGACGATCGCTGTAATCGGTGCGGGTCTCAGCAATCTTATTTACCACATCCATACCCTCGATGACTTTACCGAAAGCGGCATAGGAACCATCCAGATGAGGGCTGGTCTTGTGCATGATGAAGAACTGGCTGCCTGCGGAATCGGGATGCATAGCTCTTGCCATGGACAGAACGCCTTCGGTATGCTTCAGGTCATTGGTCACGCCGTTGGATGCGAACTCACCCTTGATGCTGTAGCCGGGGCCTCCCATACCGGTGCCGTCAGGACAACCGCCCTGAATCATGAAACCGCGGATGACACGATGGAAGATCAGACCATCGTAAAAGTGCTTATTGATCAGGCTGATAAAATTGTTGACGGATTCGGGTGCAACTTCGGGATAAAGTTCACATTTGATCACACCACCGTCTTTCATGGTAATGGTAACAATAGGATTCTTTGCCATAATAATTTCCTTTCTTCCTTTTTCAACAGAAATAGAATAAAATATAAATATTATTGTAATGGATTCCCGGGAAAACGTAAAGAGGAGAATTGCTGCAGATGGATTTTTTGAAGCAGGTGTCAATAGAAATATATCCGGAAGGTGTATCGGACGAGGAACGAAAAAGCTACAGTAAAAAATATGGTGCGCAGATGCACGCCCTGCTGGATGTGATTCGCAGACAGAGACAGGAAAGAGAATTTTCCCAACAAAGAAACGGGTCGGGAAAAGAGTGTTTCGAAGAGAAAAGCGTCCGGGATAGCATGATGTCCGGGTATGAAAGCGGGCAGGGAAAACTCTGGATCGTAGATAACGGTACACGTGCGCAGGAACTCTTGGAACAGGGCTGCCCGGTGCTTGTCTGGCTCCACGAGGACAACAGGGATCAGGATTTTAGCGGTGTCCGTTATGCCTGCGAAAATATCAGTGAACTGGATTTTGATTATCTGGAAAAAGTCTATCGCAGATACGTGGGCATTCCCTGGGAGATCCTGACCACAGAGAGGTGTCTTGTCAGGGAGACTTGTGAGAAGGATCTGGATGCCCTTTATGAGATTTATGCGGATCCTTCTGTGACGAAGTACACAGAAGGACTCTATCCGGAGCGGGCGAAAGAAGAGGCCTATCTGAAGGACTATACGGAAAATATGTATTATTTTTATAATTACGGCGTCTGGACGATCTGCGACCGGATGACCGGACAGGTGATCGGCAGAGCCGGGTTCTCTAACCGTGAAGGATACGAAGCCCCGGAACTTGGATTTGTCATCGGTGTTCCCTGGCAAAGGCACGCGTATGCTACGGAAGTGTGCGAAGCATTATTACAATACGGAAAAAGTGAACTGGGCTTTGTGAGGGTGCAAATGCTTGTGATGCCGGAAAATACCGTATCCCTGCATTTGGCGGAAAAACTGAGGTTTCACAGAGAAGACCGTGTGACGTGGGAAGGCGTATTATATGAGCGATTGGTACGGGAATTATGATAAACGCCAAAATCCGGGCAAAAGGTACAGAACCCTTTGTACGACAGACGGACAGTGGATGATAGAAAGTCAGAAAGAAAAAAGAAATGAAACAAATTGTAAAAATATGGTTGACACCAAAAAAACACGGTGCTATACTCTCAACATAGCAAAGGCGCTACAGAATAAAACTGTAGCGCCCTTTTTGTTTGGCAGTATCACAACGCGCGTGGCCGGACAAAAATAGCGTAAGGGTATGTGGAAAACAGTTTAACTGCTATACCCAAAGGATGCGATGCAATGGGGCTTCGAAGGAGAGACCATGGTATCGCATATTTTTTTACGTGAGAAGATCACACGAGTGATTCTCACAGCACACAGGTGAAGTATTGTGGAAGATATTTCACGAAAAGTGAGGAGGAAAATGTTATGACAGAAGAAATTATGAGCGCAATCACCAGTGAAGTGTATGGCGTCTGGTTCCTGATCGGTGCAGCATTTGTATTCTGGATGCAGGCCGGATTCGCAATGGTGGAGACCGGGTTTACCAGAGCCAAGAATGCCGGTAATATCCTGATGAAGAATCTGATGGATTTCTGTATCGGTACAGTGATGTTTATTCTGATCGGTTTTGGCCTGTTCTTGGGAGAAGACTTGATTGGATTTATTGGGAAACCCGGATTTGATATTTTTACCAATTATGCAAACTTTGATTGGTCTAACTTCGTGTTCAACCTGGTGTTCTGTGCAACCACAGCAACCATTGTATCCGGTGCCATGGCAGAGAGAACCAAGTTCCTGTCCTATTGTGTATATTCCGGAATTATTTCCGCATTGATTTATCCTATTGAGGCACACTGGACATGGGGCGGCGGCTGGCTGGCACAGATGGGCTTCCATGATTTTGCCGGTTCCAACTGCATTCATATGGTTGGCGGTATCTGTGCATTAATCGGTGCAGCAATGGTTGGTCCTCGTATCGGTAAGTTCGTGAAGGATAAGGATGGTAAGGTTACCAAAGTAAATGCGTTCCCCGGACATAACCTTCCCATTGGCTGTCTCGGTGTATTTATTCTGTGGCTTGGCTGGTATGGTTTCAACGGTGCGGCAGCAACTTCTATTGATGAGTTGGGTGCAGTATTTGTAACTACCACGATTGCTCCTTCTGTGGCAACTGTAGTATGTATGATCTTTACTTGGATCAAGTATGGCAAACCTGATGTATCTATGTGCCTGAATGCTTCTCTGGCAGGTCTGGTAGCAATTACCGCTCCCTGTGATGTAGTAGATGCTTTTGGCGCGATTGTGATCGGTGTAGTGTCCGGAGTATTAGTAGTATTTGGTGTATGGCTTTTAGACAACAAGATTCATGTAGATGACCCGGTAGGTGCAGTTGCAGTACATTGCCTGAACGGTATCTGGGGTACGATTGCAGTAGGTCTGTTTGCTACCGATACGGCTCCTGCATTTGCAAGAGGAATCGGTGACGGTATTACCTTTGGTGCAAACCAGATCGCAGGAAAAGGACTTTTCTACGGTGGTGGTTTCAGACAGTTGGGAATTCAGCTCTTAGGAATGTTTGCAACCGCAGCATGGACTGCTGTAACAATTACGATTGCGTTCCTGGTAATTAAGAAAATATTCGGACTTCGTGTTTCTCAGGAAGAAGAGATCATCGGTCTGGATGCTTGTGAGCATGGCCTTCCTTCTGCTTATGCAGGATTCAGTATTATGGATACCAACGCTATGACTATGGATGTCAATGAGAACACTGATCTGGGTGTAACTGATTATGAGAAGGCAACTGACTTCCAGAAGGACGTTTCTGTCAAAGTAGCAAGTACACCGTTAGCAACAACAACCGGTATTTACAAAGTAGTCATTATCGCAAAGCTTGCAAGATTCGAAGTATTGAAGAAGGCTCTGAACGATCTGGGTGTTACCGGTATGACCATGACGCAGGTTATGGGCTGTGGTATCCAGAAGGGTGCCGGCGAGATGTATCGTGGAGTTGAGATGGATGCGACCCTGCTGCCTAAGGTAAAGGTAGAAGTCGTAGTCAGCAAGATCCCCGTAGCAACTGTGATCGAGGCTGCCAAGAAGGCTCTGTACACCGGACATATCGGCGACGGCAAGATCTTCGTCTACAATGTAGACAAGGTAGTAAAGGTTCGTACCGGCGAAGAAGACTTCGCAGCTCTGCAGGATGTGGAGTAATTAACTTAGCTTTTATCTAATCCCTCAATTTGGTATATACATGGGGCTGTGCCCGGATGCTGCGACTCATCCGGGTGCAGACAAGGAACCCCGGGTGCTTCCACCACCCGGGGTTTTTCCTGTCTTTTTTTCACAAAAACAAAAGCTTTTCGAAATACGGATGTGGATAAGATTGCCCTCTTGAAAAGAAACTGTGGAAATGATACTATCAAAATTAGACAAGCAGTGAATGGTAAGAGTAAGCATCAAATTTGTAGAGGACATTACAGTAAGAAAGCAATTATAAAAGGTGATTTTAAGAAGGTAATTTATAGAGGTACCAAGTATATTTATGGAAGAAAAGACACAGAAAATGCAGAATTTTAAGGAAGAAACGATAGCAAAAAGCGTCGAAAACGATAAAGAGAACAAGATTGTAACGGGAGTCATCTGGCAACAGCTGCTCCTGTTCTTTTTCCCGATTTTATTCGGCACCTTTTTCCAACAATTATATAATGCAGCGGATGCAGTGATCGTAGGACGTTTTGTCGGGAAAGAAGCATTGTCGGCAGTAGGTGGCGGCACCGGTACACTGATCCAGCTGCTGGTGGGATTTTTCGTGGGACTGTCCAGCGGTGCCACAGTCATTATCTCCCAGTATTACGGAGCAAAACGGGCCGAGATGGTGGGCTATGCCGTACATACCTCCATTGCGTTCAGTCTGGTGGCAGGCGTGGGAATGATGATCGTGGGTATCACGGCGGCACCCTGGGCACTGCGCGCGATGGCTACACCTGAGGATATTTTGGGACCGGCGACGACCTATATCCGGATCTATTTTCTGGGCGTCATCGGGAATCTGATCTACAACATGGGAGCCGGCATCCTGCGCGCCGTGGGAGATTCCAAGAGACCGTTGTATTTCCTGATTGCCAGCTGTCTGACAAATATCGTGCTGGATATTGCATTTGTCATCGGGCTGCGCATGGGCGTGGCGGGAGCTGCACTGGCGACAATCCTGTCACAGGCACTCAGCGCCGTGCTGGTACTCTGGGTATTGATGCGGACCCGGGATATGCATCGTCTGGAACTGAAAAAGATCCGCTTTGACGGGCGGATGTTTCGGAGAATCATCCGGATCGGACTGCCTGCCGGATTACAGTCGGTGATGTATACTTCTTCGAATATTCTGATCCAGTCCAGCGTGAATGCACTCGGAACGGATACTGTTGCGGCATGGACGGCGTACAGCAAGATCGACAGTTTATTCTGGATGATCGTCAATGCTTTCGGTATCTCGATCACAACCTTTGTCGGACAGAATTACGGTGCAGGGAAAATGGATCGTGTACACAAGGGTGTCCGTACCTGTATGGGAATTACAGCCGGGGCGACGGTACTGTTGTCTGTGATCCTCTATAATTATGCATCGATCTGTTATCAGCTGTTTACCACGGATGCTCAGGTAGTAGTGATTGGAGAACAGATTCTGCACTTTTTGGTACCTACATATTTTACCTATATTGCCATTGAGATTTTGTCCGGTACTCTGCGCGGTATCGGCGACAGCTGGCTTCCCATGATCATCTGCTGCCTGGGGATCTGCGCACTGCGTGTGGTATGGATTTTGACAGCCGTACCTCTGAAAAATGACATTCTCACCATTGTATTCAGCTATCCGCTGACCTGGACGGTGACCAGTATCGCTTTTATTGTGTATTATCTGTTTTTCAGCCGACTGAAGGTTGTGATTCGCAGGAAATAGTTTCTTTGTAAGATATTGCACTTAATTCTATAAAAAATAGTAGAATTTTTCTCTCTCGCACAAGATGAATAGAAGCCCGTTAAGGGATAGGAAAACGCCGAAAACCCGCATGAACACTACGTTTTTGTGAGTTGTCGGCGTTTCTTTTACCCTCTGTTTTCATGGTGCTTTTTCCGTAAATGGTGCCCAAATGGTGCCCAAATTCCACGCGGGCATATAAAAGGTTGTAAAGAGCAGTAAAGAGATACAGCGGTTAAAGGTCTATTTCGCTGTGTTTTTTCTTTGCTGCCCGTTTTCCTTTTTTCGGCTCGGCTTCCTTTGGTTTCTCCGGGGCTGCTTTTTCCACCGCGCTATGGTAAGCGTCCAAAACTTCTTTTTTTCGTTCAAGCCGCACGTCCACATAACGGGCGGTAACAGCTTCAAAGTTCATGGAAAGCCCAAGCGACGCGCCGATACCCGCAAGCGTATGCCCCAAGACTTCGCCAACCGTATAGAAGTCGCCTGTCAGTTGGTGCATATTGGTCGCTGCCGTATGTCGTAAATCGTGAAAACGAATGTGCGGCATATCCAAATCTTCAAGCAGCTTTCCAAATTGAGAGGACACCCACGACGCGGCGATAGGTGCGCCGTCCGGCTTTGCTACAACAAGGTCATTGTCATAGTAAGGCTTTCCGTCTTTTGCTGCCTGTTCTTTCTGTACTTCCTGCATGGCAAGCTGTTTGAGGAAGAACGGGCGGGCAAGCTCCGTAATGGGTAGCTTTCTGCCGTTGGATTTCGGCGGTGCCATTTCTTCAATGACTTTTGTTTTTGGCGGTACCTTGAAAGGTAGCTGCTCGGTAACATCAAAGGTGTTGTTCTCCAAATCCACATTGCGCCAACGCAAGCCTAAGATTTCAGAACGGCGCATACCGTAAAGCCCGCCCAAGATAACAGGCATTTCCCAAACAGTACCCTCGACGCGCTGCATTAAGGCTTTCACCTGTTCCGGCGTGTAAGGGTCAGGGGTCTTGTCGCCTTTCCCAAACTTCGTAAGGGTATCTTTTGCCGCGTTGGTTTCGATATAGCGGTATTTGCGGGCATGGCTCAACGCCACACTCAAAACACGTTTTGCCCCGGCTGCGGTGGACGGCTTCAAGCCTTTGTCTATAATCTGCTGAAACATCTTGTCTACCATAGCAGGGGTAAGCTGATTGAGGGTAACGCCGCCGATATACGGATTGATATAGTTTGCAATCGTCTTTTTATACCCGTCATAAGTAGAGGGGCGCAAGTTCACTCTTGCATAGCTTTCCACCCAGTCATTGAGATAGGCAGCGACAGTCTGTTTCCTCTGTGAAGTAATAGAAGCAACTTGCCCCGGATTTTGGAGCTTCGTTTTCATTTCCGCTTCATGCTGTGCTGCTTCCTTTTTGGTGGCAAAGCCCTTTTTTGCATACGACTTCTTTTTTCCGTCCGGGGCGGTGTACTTTATGTTTACGTCGTAGACTGTGCCGGGTCGTCCGGTCAGTACGCCGTTGCTGTCGCGTTTGTTTTTTACCTGTCTTGTTGAGATTGCCATAACTTAACCCCCTTGCTCTGCCGGGGGCTTTACGGCGGTTTTCGCTCGCTCGTACCAATCCCATATAGCGGTATCGGCAATCAAGCGGCGGTTTCCGTTTTGAACGTATTCCAGTTCGCCGTTATCCATAAGCTCGCGTAATTTATTTTCTCCAATACCGCTAACCTTGCTCATTTGCTCTACTGTTTTCAGCATAGGCAAAACAGGGGCGGCATGGTTTGTAGTTTCCTTTTTAGCCATAGGAATACCCCCTTTCAAAATGGCTCAAAGGTATGTTTTTGAATAAAAGGGGCTTTAATCGAACGGCTATTAGCATAGCTCCACGAGAATTTCACTCCTGCGTGGTTCTCACGCAGCCCTACCCATTGCCTGCGACGCTTCTAACGCTCGGACTGTGGCTGTAAGGGAGTATCATTATCCCTCTTGTGTGTCGTCGCCCGCAAGCTGCTGACTTGCTTTGCGGTGTAGTGTTGTTCGCTCGTTCCCGAAAGGGAAGTCATGGCGCACCCGCCGTATGGCTCGGCACAAAAGGAACGTATCCGATTTGCCCTATACTGCGTCGCCGTTCTCTTGCGCCGCTTTCTTTTTCAAAGAACAAGATGGCTGTTCTGCTTGCCGTAAAACGGAAAAGGGGTTACAAGACGTTTTACGGTCATGCTCAACTATTCATCAGCCCGAAATGTGAGGATAGCCCTCATCAGTCTTGCTTGCAGCCGTTCCCGTATGTCCTCGTCAACGCCATAGTAGACGTTGCCGCGCTCGTCGTAGAGCTTCCGCATGGACAGGCTCGCTATGTAGCCGCTGAAATGCTGCAAGACTATTTTCATAGCGTCCGGGTCGCCTTTGCTCGCCGCCACAATGACGGGATAGGGAACAAGGGCGATTTCCGGGTAGTCGGATTGTTTACCATTCTTCCCATTCATCAGCGTGTCCCTCCAAATATTTCTTTAACAGTTCAAAAGAGCTTGTCCGTCTGTACTGTATCGTGCTGCGCGACGTATTGAACATCTTTCCGATTTCCACGTCGGTCATGCCCTCGAAATAGTACAGCAGGATAGTAGTCCTTTTTTCCTCCGGCAAAGTGCGGATTGCTTCAAGCAGCAGTTTCGGGGTTATCTCTTTTCCTGCCATTTGATAACGCGGTTCAGCTTCTTCGTCTTGAAAATACTTGTCAACGGTGTAAAGCTGCCGTTCCTCATGCAAGGCAAGGTCGCAAAACGATACTTCCCGTTTCCTGCGTCGCCGGATTTCGTCGTGGGCGTTGCACGCTTCGTTGTGCAGCACCCGTTTACAGAAACTTTGAAAGGCACATTGCTTTTGAAATTCTCTGCGATTAGGTTCCATGTTCTCACCTCCTTTCTGTCGAAAGGTGGTAGTACCTCCCCTTTTCGCGTGATAATACAGACGACTTTTTCAAACGCCGGACGAAAGCAAAAATTTCTTTGAAAAAAGTTCTGTAAAATGCAAAATGCGCCCATCTGCAAGGCGCAGACAGACGCAAAGGAAACATAAAAAGTATTTAGATGATGTGATTGTTCATCTTTATGCCCGAAATACCCCGTTGCAGGGGATAGACTTTTTTTGATAATTGGGGGAATGTCGATTTGTGTCGATAAGTTGATAAGTGCATGGCGGCTACCTCCTAAAGCCGCCATGCCTTTACATGGTAGAGGGTCGTCGTTGGAATTTAGATGGATAAAAAGAAACGGCGGCTCTGATAATCAAAGCCGCCGAAATAGAGTAGGCGCGTGAAAATGTGTCTGCTCTGCGACGGCTTTTTTTCTTTTGCCGTCGTCCGGCAGATGAAATCATTTAGTTAAATAGTCAGATTCATCTATTGTTTTAAGAATATAATTCACATCATCATATCTTGAAGAATCCGATTGAGAGCCTAAACTACATATTAAAAATTCCTTTCCATGTTGTTGATAAAGAACAACTAAATTATAGTCATTAGATAAGGAACCTGTCTTGATACCTTTAACATTTTCATTGTAATATTCTGATGTTTGGTCAAGAAAAGTATTAGTATTCCTCCATGTCTGCGTACTTCCGTCAGGTAAAGTAGCTGTATAATTACTTTTTGAAACAATATCTCTAAACCATTGCTTCTCTAAAAGGTGAGTAGATACTGATTTTAGGTCTGAAACGGTAGTGAGAGCATTGACATCATATCCGCTTGGGTCATATAAAATTGTGTTTTCATACCCTTGATTTTGTAAGTAATTATTTAGATGTTCCATAAAAACATTAATACGTTCTTGACTATTCTTAGCTTGTGGTGAAAGAATAGAACCACAATAATCCGCGACTACATAAGCAGCGTCATTTCCAGATGGAACCAACATGGCAGCAAACAAATTGTGGAGAAAATATTTTTTCGCGTCTATATTCGCAACAGATGAACCAGGTTTAGTTAATTGGATTGCTTCATAATTTGCAGGAACAATACTATCTAAATCCGCAAGTGTTGCTGCGTATTCAATGACAAATAATTTGGCTAAGCTGGCAGGAAGCTGTTGCTCGTTTTCTCGCTTTGAAATAAATATATTGTCATTAGAAAGGTCAACTAATATGAGGGATTTTGCATTATAAAAATCTTGAAAGAAAATTCCATTCAGCCAAGAGTTGATTTTATTCTTCTCATTGCGAAAATTGTCAGGTTTCATTGCCCACGGTATGAAAAATACACCTGCTATCGTTACAGCAGTAAGGAAAACAAAAAATATTCCGAAACGAGACGTCCTTCTCTTGTATTTTCTTTTCATAAATTGCACCTCCGACAGTAATCAGTCAGATTTAATAGGTAAATCTAATTGGCATAATTTGCTCTTATACTTTCTGTAAATCCAGAGGGGTCACCTAATTTTGCTTTATCTATATTTTCGCGCAAATAATTACGAGTTGCGTCATCACACCGGTCTATTCCCATATATGGCATGTCGAAGGCTTTTTCCAATTCTTCTAATGCTTTTTCGGCTCGCTCTGGATCTGTATTATAAGTATCAAGCCATTCTTTCATCCATGAATATTCCCACAAATAAGAAGCTCTCGTTTCTCCATAACCAACCTGAAAGGAAGCTCCTGTATCTTCATCTTCCAGTTTATCAGGAAGTGTAATGCCATCAGGCCAATTCAAACTGTCAATGGTTGCAAGATATTCTTCTTCAATGTGTGCAAAATCCGTGAGTCCTCTTGAAGTAGAATTTGTTTCAGAATTTGAACAACCTGTAAACATCAGACATACCAATAAAGAAAGCATTGCTCCTAAAAAAATCGTTGTTTTCATAGATAATATTTTCATGTTTTTCCTCCAATTTTATAAAATTTATTTTATCTAAGCGCCAATGCAGGTTCAAGCTTTGCAGCTTTTAACGCTGGCAATAGTCCTCCAAGCAACGCTACAACAACGGATGTTATAACAGCTACCACTGCCGAAAGAATAGGATATTCCAGTGCCGCTACGGGAGAATCCACAGGCAGAAATAACCCCATGCCTTGAACCAAGAAAAAGGATATCAGGATTGAAACAATACAAACAAACACTGATATAGTTAATTGTGCGCCTAACACTAAAGTAACAATATTCGCACGAGAAGCGCCAATCGCCCGTCTAATTAGTAATTCGTGAGTACGTTGTTCCAAGGATGATAACCCTATGTTAATTTGTCCTAATACAGAAACAAATAACAATAAAAATGATGTTACCAAAAGTCCTAATTGAAGTACAGAAAGTACGGAATTATAAGTATCTCCAATATCACTTTTCCCTATGATATCCAAATTTCCTCCTATTGTATCTTCTAAAATGTCATGTAATGACGAATACATCTGTCTCATGGTAATTCCCGCTTCTGAATGCCAATGAACAGTTGCATTTTTTACTTTCCACATATTCGGAACAAGTAGTTCTATTGAATGGGCGTCAAGATATACAGTTGGTATATCTGTCCCGTCATTCACAGTACCTACCACATTAAATGGTGTTAATGAAAGACTACTTTCTACATTTCCAACAGCATATGAAGTATCAAAATAATTCTGTGCTGCTTTATTTACTACCATGCACAGAGTTTTATTTATTTCCGAAGAATCAAACCAATCCCCTGATGACATAGGCAAATTATAGATTTTGTTATATGTGCTTGTAGTAAAAACAACATCTACGGGTACAGTCTTTTTGTAAACAGTGTCACTTATGTCTTGTAGAGAAGAGACAGACGCTACTGGAGCAACTGTTATCTCTTCCAGCATGGAAAAGGTAACAGCCACAAAATGATCAGTATTGTAAATTTCTCGAAAAAAATTCTCCATTTTAATGGTATCTTGAAAATCTGATCCTGTAATTGAAAAAGAATATGTAGGACTCCATCCATACATCTGTGCATTGACAGAAATCAAATATTCTTTACCAAGCGTTCCCACCAAGACAGAACTAATCATTGCAATAATTCCTACAAACATCGATATACCTGTTAAGATATTTCTTAGAGGAGAAATACGAAGGTCTTTAAGAATCATATTTAACACATTGAAGCCTCCCTCCGTCCATTTCAAAAATTGTATTACAAGTCTTTGCAATATCGAGGTCATGAGTTACTATTAAAAGCATAATGCCATTTTTAAGCACAACTTGATGTAAAAGGTCCATAATTTGTTTTCCGGTTTTTTTATCTAAAGCACCAGTAGGTTCATCACATAAAATGGCTTCCGGCGATACTGCAAGTGCGCGGGCAATCGCCACTCTTTGTTGTTCGCCTCCTGATAAATTAGATGGATAATCATTTTCTTTTCCTTCTAATCCAACACTTTGCAAAAGATTTCGTATTGCTTCTTTCCGCTGTCTTGTATTCATTTTCTTTTTGGAATAAAGTAAAGGAAGCTCAATATTTTCCCAAACTCTTAAATGTTTAATTAAAGAATAGTTTTGAAAAACAAAACCGATATTACTTGCTCGAAGCATAGATAGCTGGCTATCTGTTAAAGTGGAAACAGACATACCATTATAAAGAAATTCGCCTTGATATGAGTGGTTGAGTAAACCTATAATTGATATAAGGCTTGTTTTTCCTGAACCCGATTTGCCTACAATAGCATAGCTGTTTCCTCGCTTTAGTTCCATATTTGCTTTGTTTACAGTTACTAAGGTATCACCATTATTCAAATTAACAGTCGCTACCAAGTTTTTTATTTGAATTAAATTTCCTCCATTCGTTTTTTCCATGTTACAAATTACTCCTTACTCCTTGGGTCAAGGTTTGGGGGAATAGAAGAAATTGTATCGCCCTCATTTACACCCGACAATATTTCTATATATGCACCATCAGTTGCACCCAGCATAACTTCTGTTTGAATTTGTTTTCCGTCATTTATTACGGTTACCATTCCCTTACCTTGTCTGCCCGCAATGACTGAAAGTGGTAACAAAAGCACATCTTTTCTAGTTTCGGCTGTTATGACAACGGTAGCACTTTGTCCGGGTTTTACATCAATATCTTTTCCAATTAAACATTGCAATGTGCTTTCTGCATTTTCTGATACTGGTACTACAACTGCAATCGCTTCCGTAGGTCCCACACCATCAACTACTTGAAACTTTGCTTTTAATGCTGCATTTTCCGGCAATATTTTCAAAAAATTTTCAGCTTCAATATTGAGAGCAAAACCTGTGTACTTAGCTGTTGCTAAGGGATAATTTTTGGGAACACTCTCATTAGATGAGATAATAGAAAGAATCGTTGCGTCAACTGGGGATTTTATTTCTTCTTCAGATACTTTCCCAATCACACCACCCTCAGTAATTTTGTTGCCGGCTGAGGAACAGGCTTCAAAAGTACCCTCAACAGAAGAACATAAAACAAAATCCAAAGCCGGAATAATAGTTGTGTGAGCAGATACCGTTGGAGTAAGATTACCGCGAGTAACGGATACCGTTTCAACGGATTGTACTTTTGGATTTACGTTACTGGTTTCATTTTTCTGCTCGTCAAAACAACAGGCAGATAACACAATTATTATCATACATAGCATAGGTAACGCCATAATTCGATTTTGGTATTTCACCAACATACCTCCTTGTTATTGTATATTATATTTCGTTTAAAGATAAAAGGCTTTCACCTTGATACAATAATTATATCAAAATAAAAGCCTTAATTTTGATGATTGTTCGCAAGAAAATCCTCTTTTTTGCTACGGAATTTCTTACGATTTTCCTACGAAAGTGGAAGTGTAACTATAAATTTTATACACTCGTCTTTACTATGAGCAACAATAGTCCCCTTATGTAGTTCTACAATATGTTTCGCAATCGCAAGTCCCAATCCGGCACCACCACTTGTAGTATTTCTTGATGTGTCAACTCGGTAAAACTGCTCAAATATTAGTTTTAGTTTTTCTTCTGCGATAGGATTCCCAAAATTTTCAAAAGTAATTACAATAGTGTTCTCTTGAAGTTCTGTGGTTATTGCAACTTCTGTATCTGTATAACTGTAAATTACCGCATTACGCAAGAGATTATCGAACACACGTTGTATTTTGTTTGCGTCGCAATGTAGCATAATGTCGCTTGTACTATTGAGAGTACATTTCAAATTTTTTTCCTTTAATATGGGCTTAAATTCATAGATAAGTTGTTCTAATAAACGGGTCAAATTTATGTTGCTGTATTGTAATGTTATGTTAGATAAGTTAAATCGTGTGATTTCAAAAAACTCGTTTATCAAATCTTCAAGACGTTCTGCTTTATCAAGAGAAATAGAAAGATACTTTTCTCTTAACTCCTGTGATATTTGTTGTTCATCATCATGCAGTAGTGTTAGATAGCCAATGACGGAAGAAAGCGGCGTTTTCAAATCATGTGCAAGGTACATAATCAAATCATTCTTGCGCTGTTCATTTTCCTGTGCAAGTCGCGCATTGTTTTCTGCTTCTTGCTTTAAGCGATTTATGTTGATAGCAATTTCGCTTAGTTCCGGTGAGAGTTCAATATAATCTACTGATTTATCAAATAGTTTTCCTGTTGCAGCTTGTAACTCGTAGACATAATTAACAACCTTTTTCAAAAGTTTATAAGTCAAATACAAAATGCAAACTACCCATAATATAAGCCCTACCATATAAACATAAAGTCCCCTATATATCAGGTAGTAATGTTCCACATATCTATCCAGTACCCAAGTAAGTCCCATATCTAACGAAACCGTACACACTAAGATAATTCCCGAACAAATTACACTCTGTAAGATATAACTTTTAAACAGGATTGTAAGCAGATAATTTTGTTCATTTTTATTCAATTTCATAACCTACCCCCCAAACTGTTTTGATAAATTTTGGATTTTTGGCGGGTTCATTTAATTTTTCTCTAAGCCGCCCTATATGTGCCATTACGGTGTTGTTATTATCTAAATATTTTTCTTTCCAGATATTTTCAAATAGTTCCTCAGTTGAAACAACTTTGCCTTGATGTTCACATAAATACCAAAGGATTGAAAACTCGATAGGAGTTAAAGATATTTCTTTTCCGAACAAAAAGCATTTATGCGTGTCCTTATTGATAATCAATCCTCTAATGTCATATTCACTTTTTGGAAAAAACTGCTTTTTTGTTGGATTGTTGTACTTCTGATAGCGTCTTAACTGTGTTTTCACTCTTGCAATGACTTCAAGGGGATTAAAAGGTTTTGTTATATAATCATCGGCACCTATTGTTAGCCCCATTATTTTATCGCCATCATCAATTTTAGCTGTAAGCATAATAACAGGGAAATAATAATTTTCTCTAATTTTTTGGCAAATACGGAATCCGTCTATATCAGGAAGCATAACGTCCAATATCGCCAAATCAATTTCCGTTTTCTGAATACATTCCAATGCTTCAATTCCATTGTAATATTTGTGTACTATATAATTATCGTTTTTAAGATAAACTTCAAGTAAATCTGCTATCTCTTTTTCATCATCTACAACTAAAATTTTTTCATTCATTGTCTACACTCCTTTTTATCCTTTTATCAAATGGTTTTACTGCGCTCTTGGGTATCAACCACATATAACCGATTTTTGAAACACCAGGTATTCGATTTTCTTTACAAAGTATCTGCACACGCCGTTCAGAAATACCCCATTTTTCCGCTGCTTCGGGACAAGACATATATTCCATATCGTAACCGTCCTTTCTTCAAACATTATCAATATAATTATACTCGGATAACCGAATAATAGCAAGTACATGATATGCTCTATTTCTATCCATACTATGATGTGTGTAATCATATCTTGAAAGAGAGATGAAATATACAATGTAGTTGGGTGAAATGATTATGAAGCAGAGCAAAGAAAAGTTTGATTTTAAGGCTTTCGGACAGGCTATCAAAGCGGCAAGAAAAGCAAAGGGAATTTCCCGCAACCAGTTAGCGGATAAGCTGAACATTGCGCCGCGATATATCGCGTCCATTGAAAACAGCGGGCAGCACCCAAGTTTGCAGATTTTGTATGAGCTTGTAACCCTGCTTGACGTATCGGTAGACCAGTTCTTTTTCCCGGAACGGGAACAGGAAAAGTCCACACGCCGCCGTCAGCTTGATACCATGCTCAACGGCATGAGCGAAAAGGATTTGAAAATCCTGTCAGCTACCGCAAAAGGGATTGAGGAAGCCAACAACGAAATAACGGGGGAATAAAGTTCCCTCGTTTCTTCATAGAAAAAGCAGTTTGAAACGTCGCAGTTTGCGGCGTTTTTCTTTTGTCCTGCTTTGGCAAAATCAGATTTTCCATGTAGTAGGGATAAAGGGAGAAAGTTTCTTAGCAAGCATAGGAAAGGGGTACCCTTTCCGTATTTTCGCCCTCCTGCGCTGCGGCGCGTCGGTTGAAAATTGCTTGTTGGGAAGTGTCCCAAACCCTCGGAATGGAAAGGAGTGTGAGCCGATGAACGGCAGGAAACGGACAGTACAAATTAAATTCAGAGTAACAGAGGAAGAACGGGCGTTCATTGAACAGAAAATGCAGCTCGTCCCTACCCGGAACATGGAAGCCTACTTGCGGAAAATGGCAATCGACGGGTATATCATTCAGATAGACCATGCCGACATAAAAGCTATGACAGCGGAGATACAGAAAATCGGGGTCAATGTCAATCAGATTGCAAAGCGCGTCAATGCGACGGGCAGCGTCTACCAAGAGGATATAGAAGAAATCAAGGAGGTGCTTGCGGAGATATGGCGGTTACAAAGATTAAGCCTATTAAAAGCACGTTAAAAAAAGCCCTTGACTATATCCAAAACCCGGACAAGACGGACGGGAAAATGCTGGTGTCCTCGTTCGGGTGCAGCTATGAAACGGCAGATATTGAGTTCGGATTTACATTGTCGCAAGCTCTTGACAGAGGAAACAACCTCGCACACCATTTGATACAATCTTTTGAGCCGGGGGAAGTCGATTATGAGAAAGCCCATGAAATCGGAAAACAGCTTGCCGACGCGGTAACAAAGGGGCAATATGAATACGTCCTTACCACTCACATAGATAAAGGGCATATCCATAACCACATCATTTTTTGTGCGGTAAACTTTGTAGACTACCACAAGTATGTTTCCAACAAGCGCACCTATTACGGAATACGCAACATCAGCGACAGGCTGTGCCGGGAAAACGGCTTGTCCGTCCTTGTGCCGGAGAAAGGCGGCAAGGGAAAGAATTATGCGGTGTATAAGAAAGAGAAAACCGCCAAAGCAAAATTGAAACTTGCCGTCGATACCCTTATCCCCCAAGTGTCCGACTTTGAAGAATTGCTCGCGCGGTTACAGGCAGAAGGCTTCACAATCAAACGGGGAAAATATGTGTCCTGTTTGGTTCCGGGACAGGAACGGTTTACCCGTTTGAAAACCCTCGGCGCAGATTATACAGAGGAAGCAATCCGGGAACGGATAGAGGGCAAGCGTACCCGCACCGCCAAAGCTCCCAAGACAGAACGCGGCGTGTCCCTGCTCATTGATATTGAAAACAGTATCAAGGCGGCGCAGAGCCGGGGTTATGAACAATGGGCGAAAATCCACAATCTGAAACAGGCAGCTAAGACCATGAATTTTATTACGGAACACAAGATTGAACAATACACCGACTTGACCGCAAAAATCGCAGAGATACAGACAGAGAGCGAACAGGCGGCAGACGCATTAAAGAGCGCGGAAAAACGGCTTGCAGATATGGCGGTGCTTATCAAGAATGTTTCCACGTTCCAAAAGACAAAACCCGCCTATGACGCATACCGCAAAGCAAGAAATAAGGACAGTTACCGGGCAGCCCATGAGCGCGAAATCATCTTGCATGAAGCAGCGGCAAAGGCATTAAAGGCGGCGGGCGTTTCCAAGCTCCCGAACCTCACCGCGCTGCAATCGGAATATGAAAAGCTCCAGGAACAGAAAGAAGCCCTTTACGCCGACTATGGCAGACTGAAAAAACAGGTCAAAGAGTACGACGTTATCAAACAGAACATAGACAGCATTTTACGGCAGCCAAGAGAACCGGAACGGGAAAAAGGAAAAGAACGTGGGGAGTAGCTTTGTTCATACTTGTATGATATAATAGTTCCTATCAAAAACAGTAGTTACATACCAAAGTGATACATTTTCAGCAAAGGAAGTGTCAGAGAATGGAACAGGAAATGCCGGACTATGAAACGATACGCGCCGCCGTTGTGAGCGAAAAATGGGCGTTGGAAAAAGTGCTTGCTTGTTACGGTGACGAAATCAACCGCCTTGCAATGGTAAAAAAGCGTCAGCCGGACGGAAGCGTAAAAGAGGAAATCGACGACGATTTACGGCAAACGCTCATACTGAAACTGTTAGAAGCTATCCCACAATTCCCAATAGAAAAGGAGTGATACCATGACACGCGGGGAAATTTGGAAAGACTTTTTTAAGAGAACCGTTTTGCCCGCCGTTATCGCATTGTTTTTATTCTTCATGTTTAAGAACGTCTTTACAGAGGACGGGCAGACCAATTACTTTTATGTGTGGCTGTGCTGCGGTATTCCCTTTGGTATTCGCCGTATGTTCGTATGGCTTGTACCGCATGGGTATGACATAGCCGGAACGGTGGGTATCATTGCCCTCAACTTCATTTTGGGCGGCATTATCGGTGGGGTCATTTTGATATGGTGGCTCGTCGTGGCTGCATGGTATATCCCCCTTACGATATACCGTTTACTTACCACAGATAAGGGCGCAACCCCTCAAATCAACATGGAAAAATAGCAAAGGAAAAACCGGGACGCAGACAGTCAGTAAAGACTATCCGCGCCCCGGTTTTCTTATGGGTGCAGTTCTGAAATGTTACGCAGTAGAACGCCGTTTTTAAGGGAAAAGGTATAAAGCCCTTGCCCTATGAGGAAACGGTTGTCAGAAGCCTGTAAAACAAGGCTTTTTTCGCCCTTACCGCGTAACAAGAGCGCGCCGTTTTCTCATGCGCTCGGCTGCCTGTCTGCGGGTAATCCGCTTCCGACAGTCCGGGCAGTATTTGACGCTGTTAGAGGTGGACGCAAAGAACGCGCCGCACACGGTACATTTCTTTCTGTCCTCGGTCTGATAGAGTTCCGCATAGAGCAGCTTATCAAGAGGAAGTACGGCAATCCGAAACCACTTACAGAGCAGGGAATAGGAAATGAGCTGCGGGCATACGCAAGTGTCCCCGTCGTCCAGTAAAATACAGTTGCCATTCTCGCAGTTGCAGCACTCCTTTTTCACAAGGGTGTTTACCTTGCGGCTTTGTCGCGGCGACAGCCGCTTAATCCCGGTCATACTTCATCAGCAGGATAAACGGAAAGTTCTTTGTACTCGGCGTCGGTCAGCGCGTTCACTTTGGAAAGGGTGCGCTTTGCAAGCTCCCGTAATCCCGCGTCCATGTAAGGCAGCGCAGCGGTCATGTTCTCTATAAGCTGCGCCTTGCTTCCCTCATGGTAAATGCTCAAAAGGTTTGTTTCCTCAACAGTAAATCTATTCATGCTCATACCTCCAAATCGTGATTTTTTCTTTTTGCCGCTGCCTTTTTCGGGGCGGTTGTTTTCTTGTCTGCGGTAAGCTGCGCCCGGACAGAGGGGCGCGCTTTTCGGATATTCCGGCTTCTGTCCTCGCTTTTGTCTAAAAATGCAAAAGTGCCATGCCTGCCCTCAATCTTAGAAAAAGAAAGTGTTTTGTATGGCAGCATAGCAAACAGACGGTCGGTGTCCTTTGTAGAAGCTAACTGCATAAAGTAAGGCGAAAGCTCCACCATGAAATGTGTTTTGTTGGGGCTGTTAGGGCTGTCCTGCCGCTTCATTTCCGCTACAATGCGCTGTGCTTCGGCTTCAATCCGGCTGTCATGCAACGCGGTAATATGCGCCTTGAAATCCCCCGGCTTTAAGCGGTCATAGCTGTGCTTTTCCTCCCGCATGAGAAAATGCAATGCTTCCGGGTCATTAGGCTGCGCTTCAAAGCGTTCAAACTTCCCAAGCTGCGGGTCGGGGTTGCCGTCAAAATACATTCCGGCGGGCTGCACCCGTTCCCCATGCTCATAGAGCAGCGTGTAATTATCGGCGGGCAGAGATTTTTCGACTACTTCCCGGAAGTGCTGCGGATAGTCAAGCTCATAGAGATTGCCTTTGATTATCCCATTTTCTTTCCCGGTCAGCTCCACCGCATAGGCAAGGATTTTATCGCGGGTCTGCTCCCCATAAAACCGCCATGTGTTATGCTGCCTTGTGTCCTTTAGGAAAACGTCGCGTTCCCGGAAGCAGCACGTCCCCGACGGGCGGGAAAACCATAGCAGCCGTTTTTCTTCAGCAGCGGGTCTTGACGCTGCTTCTCGCAAAATCCGTTTGTCTATCTCAAAATCACTCTGATAGAAAGCGGTATTCTGTTTCATAATCGCTTCAAGGGAAGCGATAACGTCCACATTCTCAAACTTACTTAATTTACCCAATCGGTCAGCTCCTTTCTAAGTCCTGCGACTTGCTTTTTTGTGGTTTCTTCTGTGCCTTTTCCTTATCTGCTTTGAGTTGCGCCCGGATAGAGGGCTTCTTTTCCGGCTTTGCTGTCTTTCCCTGTTCCTTGTCGGCTTTGATAGCGTCGGCAAGGTCAACAAGGGAGATAACCTCGCCCGCCTTTGCTTTCTGCTCCAGAGCGTCCACGGTCGGCGTCTGCGGCGTGTTGTTGATGATACCGTCAAAGTTATTGTCGTTCTGCTCGATAGTGTCCTCGATATGTTTTAACGGGTTAGCTTTTTCCGGCTGTTCGGCGGCAACGGCAAACGCCCGCGTACTGTTTCCCATAATCAGATATTTCCCGTCGTCGGATTGATGATGAAGTCCATACCCGGCTTCTTTCATCTGTTCAACGCTCATATCCGATACATAAAAACTGCCGCGCGGCGTTCTAATCTGTTTCCCGGTCAAATGCTCGTCGGGGATAAGCTGCGACTGCTTCTCCTGCAAAAATTCCGGCACATTCCGAAAACTGCCGCTGTCTACATAGTGGGCGGTATTTTCGCCGTTCTGATGAAGCACCACAATATCGGAAACGGAAAGGCTGTGTCCCTTAAAATCTTTCGGGTGGTCGATATTGAACTTTTCCCAAATGCTGTTAAGGGTAACGTCTGCCGTAAGGGGCGCGGTATAGATAAGCTCATAATTCGCCCGGTCTACGGTGTGTCCCGTCGCCTGCAGGCGGTCGTAAGGCTCAAAGTACAAGTCCCTTGTGGCGTCGCCGCGGGCTAACTGATAAATCCCGTAGCTGTCCTCCTTGCCGTAGAGTAAAAGGGCTTCCTTTGTCGGCACACTTTCCCGTAGCTGCTGCTTCATGGCGTTGTATTCATGCAGGGCTTCCCAAGTTTCCTTTTCTACACCGAACAAGCCGCCTTTTTCTGCGTGTTCCTGTAAATCGGTCAGACTGGTAACGGCTCCCTCGGTGCCGTCCTCATAGATACGGAAAACCTCGATACCGTCCTGTGTAAACAAACGCTCGGCGGCTTCCTGTTTCAGCGGAAACATACCGTCCCAAGAATAGCCGTAGTCCTGCATTTCCTTTACGCTGATAGTGGCGTCGGGTACGGGGATTTCCGGCTTCTCCTGCGGCGGCGCGTCCTGCGTCACTTCCTGTACCTCGGAAGTCTGCGCCTGTTCCTGCGTCTTTTGCAGCTCTGCGATATGTTCATCAATGCTGTTGATGATTTCCGCTGCGGTGCTGCGGATTGTTTCAAGAGAGCTTTTCAGTTCAGCAAGCTCCCGTCCGGCACTCCACCCGGCAACATACCCAAAGGAATAATCAGAGGTATCAAGCCCGTAATGCTGGCACACGGTATAGGCGATACTTTCTGCCTGTACCTCACGGGTGCGGCGGTCGGGTCTGTTCTCCAAGTCCTCTAAAGGGGCGTTTAGGTCAATGTCGTGCAGCTTCGCATGGGCGATTTCATGGATAAGTGTCTTTAAGGTTTGCAGCTCGCTCATGCCCTCATCAAGGGCAATACGCTTGTCCTCCAAGTGGTAGTAACCATGTGCGCCGCCCTCGATTTTTTCAAAGCCGACAGGAACAGGAGAAGTCTTTTCAAGGGCAGCGAAAACCTCCTTGTAATGCTCCACGTCCCCGGTCAGCATATTTACGGCAATATCGGGGATTTCCCTGCCCTCGGTCTGCGATACGTCAAAGACCGATACCACCTTAAAGGCGGGGATTGTGATTTCCTTTTCCTCGGTTACGGGCTTTCCGTCTTTGCCGATAATGGCTTTCTGTGTCTGCGGGTCGATTTTCTCCATTTCTTTTTTAATCTTGAACGGCGACGGGGCAAGGATTTTGATACCCTTTTGTCCTTTCATCACGTTTCGTCCAAAGTTATTTTTCCATGCGGAAAATCCGGCGATAAGGGAAGCGTCGGGCTTTTGCATGGCGATCAGCAGCGTATTGTTAAAGCTGTAATTATGAAACTTTGACATGACGCGCAGATATTCCTTGTAACGCTCGCTGTCGAACAGTTCCGTAATGCCTTGCTCCAAGCGGTCGGTTATCTCTTTGAGCTTTTCGGCGGGCTTCTCGGAAGTTAAGACAATGGGGATAACCGGGCGCGGCTCCTGCGGCGTTGCTTCGGGAACAGTCGCCTGTACTGCCGGGGCTGCGTCCAGTTCGACGGTTGGCTGCGGGTAGCTCATAATGCGGTAGTCCTCCGGCACATCGCGCCCCTCAAAGTGCTGCTCCCATGCGTCGCCGCTTTCCACAAGGTAGCCGTATTCCGTAAAGCTGCCTTTTTCCTGTGCGGCGGCGTTTCGTCCAAAGGCGATAAGGTCAATGCTGTTTTTCCATTCAGCGGGCATTTGCACCATGCCGGATTTGTTAAGGTAATAATCGCCCAATTCGCGGAGATTATGTACTTCGGGGATATGCACGAAAAAGTCCTCGTTATAGGTAAAGTCAATGAGCTGCCCGATATTCTCAAAACCATTCCTGCGCTGCGTGGCGGCGTTCAGCGCGGTAATCCCGGAAGCGTCAAGGGTTTCCAGTCGTGCCGCAAGGAAATTCAGCTCGTCCACCTGTGCCGCGCATACCATGTCATACGGCAGGGCAATGTGTCTGTCCTCCCGGTCAGAGTAGCCGTGAATGAAAAATTCCTGCGGATTGTCTGCGGTAATGCCGACGCTTTGCATGGCTTCGTGAAGTTCTTCCTTTGTGGCGGGCATGGATAACCAGCAGCCGCCCGGTTCTCCCGTTTCAAAACGGGTGCGGCTGTCAATAAGGATTGCAAACTGTTCCGTATCCTGTCCCGGTTCGGTTCTCGGTGCAGCGGCGGGAATGTCGGCAGCGGGCTGCTTGATTTCCTCGCCCTCTACGGTATAGCCCGGTAAGAGCTGCCCGTTTACCTTAAACTGCTCCGCGTATTCCTGCGGGATAGCCGGGGAGATTTCCGTAAAGAGCTTTTCATACGCCTTGATACGCCCATTCAGATATTTTTCCATAGCTGCCCGGTCAGCAAATACCTTTCTGTCCTGTCCGGCGATTTTCGCCTGTCCGTATCCGTGGGGGCTGTTGGTGTAGACGTTCCAAGACAGCGTATAGGAATACGGGATAGACTTCTGTGCTGCCTTGTCGTAACGGGTATTTTCGTAAACATGGTAGCTCATTTTATATACCCGGTTGCTGATGGTGTGGCGGTCGTTGTCCTCGTCCTGCCACTTGTTCGCCGTATGCTTCACTTCGGGTATTCTCGCATACTCAATCGCCTTGTCAAATAGCAGGGTCTTTCCTGCCTGTTCTTCCCAAGCGGAAGCCTGCACTTTCAGATTTTCAAATACGGTCTCCTCCGCAGCCGCGCTTTCCTCCCGCAGCTTCATAAGCTCGGCAAGAGGTAAGGCGGTCAGCGGGGAAATATCCGCGTCTTTCGCTTCAAAATAGATACCGCGCTCAATCTTCATCTTGTCGGCGGCTTCCAGTCTGTCATGGTCGTATGAGGAATAACCTGTTTTCCATTCGTCCATTCGCTCGCTCCTTTCTTTTTCAATCATGCGGTGCATAAGTTCGTAGTCCTCAATACTCATGCTCCCGTCAAATATATAAGGGTCAAAATATTCCCCGTCCCGGTATGGCTTTTCGGAAAAGGGAAGCCCCGCTGCATGGGCGGCGGCTCTTGCTTCCTCGATAACCTCCGGGGGAAGCCTGTCGTCATGCGCCCCGATAAAACCGTCAAGGTCATTCATGCTGTTTTCATAGTGATAGCGCACTCCGGCGGTCAGCTCGTCAAGGCTCATATCCTCGCCTAAATGCCCGCAGTAGTAGCCGTTTAGAATAACGGCGGCGGGGTCAGCCGCTTTGATTTCCTCTAACCGGCTCCTGTCAAACGGTTCTAAAGTACCGTCCACTTCAAGATGAAACAGCTCGGCGTTCCATGAACGTCCCTCTTTCCAAAATGCTACCCATGCAATACCGTCCCTAAGTTCCTCTTGATAGTCCTTTACGCTGTCGCGCAAACTTGCCATGTGTAAAACCTCCTTTCGCGTATGGCAGCGCGGACGCTGCGTTTGTGGTTACATAGTCCTACTACGGTGCGCCCGCATTTCTGCCAAAGATTTTTGAGGATTTTTAGAGGGTTTGGGAAACTTCCCAACAAGCAAAATCCCCGCCAAGCTCGGTAAGAGTGGCAGGGATTTTACGGAAGTGGGTACCCGCTTCCTATGCTTGCTATTCCAGTTCTTTGTCCTTTGAAATGGTTACTTTGTAGTTCACATACTTACCGCCCGTATCAGCTAAAAGCACCGTTCCGTCGTAGGTTTTTCCTGTTTTCGGAGAATACAGCTTTTTGACTGTTGCCTTGCCGGATTTCAAAAGTGCTGCGGCAATCTTCGGGGTAAAGACGGTTTTCCGTTCCTCAAAGAAGCGGTCATTTTTCCACATGGCAAAGCTGCACTCTTTGTTGGAACAGTAGTAGTTTTTCTTTCCCTCATAGACCGGGGACTTGCAGCGGGGACACTTTCCAAGCTCTGTTTTTTCTGTCTTGAAAAGCTCCTGTTTCTCGCCTAACACGGAAGCATAGGTTTTTACAAGCTCCTGTGCCATAGTTTCGATACCCTGCATGAAAGTGTCCGGGTCGGCGTTGCCCTTTGCAATCTGCGTCAGATTGTTTTCCCATGCAGCCGTAAGCTGCGGAGAAGTTAAGCTGTCCGGCAGGACGCAGACAAGATTTGTCCCGTCTTTGGTGGGAAGCAGCTGCTTGCCCTTGCGCTCGATAAAGCCGCCTTTCACTAACTTTTCAATGACGGCGGCGCGGGTGGCAGGCGTACCAAGCCCCCGGCGTTCTGCGTCCGGGTCGGTGTCCTCATTTCCGGCGCGTTCCATAGCAGACAACAGGCTTGCTTCATTGTGTGGCTTCGGGGGCGTGGTGTCATGCTCCGTAACTTTTACAGCGGGTTTATCAAAGGTCTGCCCCTCGGAAAAGTCCGGCACATTTAACGCAAGCTCGCTTTCCTCGTCGTCGCTGTCCGGCTTCCTTTTGAGGGTCGCCCGGTAAAGCCGTTCAAGCTCTTTCCACCCGGCAGCGATTACCATCTTTCCTCTTGCCGTAAAGTCATGGTCGGCGCAGGAGAATACCGCCGTTACCGCTTCGTAAACGTGCGGCTCTGCGGTCGCCATGAGTAGACGCGCCCCGGTAAGGATAAGGATATTTCTTTCACTTTCCGGCAGCGTAGTAAGGTCAGTTTTTGCAAGTTCCATAGTGGGAATGATTGCATGGTGGTCTGATACCTTTTTGCTGTTCAGCACCTTTGCAAGCTCCGGCGTAAAGGAAACGCCCTCCATAAAAGGCAGCTTGCCGCAGAGAAGCGTTACAATGCTTTTTGCCGTGTCGCCCATGTCGTCGGTCAGAAATGCGCTGTCCGTTCTCGGATAGGTCAAGAGCTTCTTTTCATAGAGGGCTTGCGCCAGGTCAAGGGTCTGCTTCGCGGTGTACCCGTAAATACGGTTTGCTTCCCGCTGTAAACTGGTAAGGTCAAAGAGCTTCGGCGGGGCAATGGTTTTCTTTTCTTTCACAAGGGAAGTACAGACAGCCGCCGACGCTTCGCAGGCTGCTTTCAGTTTGCCCGCTTCATCAGCGGCGCAGATCTTCGTGCTTGCCGCTTCTGCGCCGGGGAGAGTAAGGCGCACATGGTAGTAGGTTTCTTTCTGAAAGCCTGTAATCGCAGCGTTTCGGTCTACAAGCATTTTGAGGGTCGGGGTCTGGACGCGTCCCACGTTCAAGGTCTTTCCATACAGGCAGGAGAAAAGGCGGGTCGCGTTAATGCCGATAAGCCAGTCAGCCTTTGCCCTGCATAGTGCGGAATGGTAGAGGGCGTCGTATTCCCGCCCGTCCTTCAGATTGTCAAAGCCGCTTCGGATTGCTTCGTTTTCCATTGAGGAAATCCAAAGACGGGTAAAGGGTTTCTTGCAGCCCGCCATTTCATAGACAAAACGGAAAATCAATTCTCCCTCGCGTCCTGCGTCGCAGGCGTTCACGACTTCTGAAACGTCGGCGCGGTGCATGAGGTCTTTTAAGGTTTTGAATTGCTTCCCCTTGTCGGCAGCTACGGTGTACTGCCATTCCTGCGGCAGAATGGGTAAGCTGTCATAGCTCCATTTCTTGTACTGTTCCCCATAGGCGGCAGCTTCGGAAAGCTGTACCAAATGCCCGATACACCAAGAAATGATGTATTCGCCATTTTCGATATATCCGTCTTTCTTACCTGTAACGCCAAGGGCGGCGGCAACCGCCGCCCCGACGCTGGGCTTTTCACAAATCACAAGTTTCATTCTTCCTCGTCCTCCGGTTCGGTGTCTGCGCTGTCAGTTTCTTCCTCCGGCTCGTCCTCGTCGTATTCGTCAAAATCGAACTCGTCAAGGTCGGTGCTGCCTTTCACGCTCTGTTTTGGTTTCATAAACTTAACGTAGTAGAGGGCTGCGCCGCCGCCAAGCAAGCCCACAACAAGGAAAATCAAAAGCCCGCCCATGCCGTTTTGGGGCTGCTCCTGCTCGGTGGGTTCCTCCGGCGCGGCTTCCTTGCCTGTGCAGCTATCCATGTTGACAGAGCAGACGGGGCAGGCGGTGTTTACTTCGCCCGCCTTGCATTTCTCGGTACAGTTGCAGACAGCCGGGGGCTGCTCGGTCTGTTCCTCCCCGATAATCGCCATAAGGTCGTTTTCGTCTACTTGATTTAAGAAGTGGACGGAATTTTCCCCCTCGGCTGCCCGGTCAACGATAATGTAAAAATAGTTGCCGCCTTTGCTTTTCACGACGATAAACTGCTTATCCTCGGCAGCGTCCCCGTCGATGTCGTCCACAAGAGTCATGTTGCCCTCCGGGGTAAGGGGCTGCGGCTCGGTTTCCACGATTACGCCGCTGTCGTCGGTTTCCTCTGTCGGGGTCTGCGCGTAGGCAGTAACGGAAAAGCCGCCCACAAGGACAAGGGCGGCGCAAAGTGCGGTAATGCTTGCAAGGATTTTATTCTTCATTCTCGGTTTCCTCCTGTTCCTCATAGTCTGCGGGCATAGGGGCAATGCCCGGAATACCGCCGCCCGCAAGCATAGCGGTAAGCTCCTGCGGGGTAAGGCGCATAGAGCGCACAAGCTGAACGATTTGCAGATTTTCCGCTTCGGTTTTCTGTGCTTCCAGTCCGCGCAGCCTGTTCTGATACTCCGTGATTTTCTCACGGGTCTTTTGGATTTCCTTGTCAATTCTTTCGATTTTACTCATTGCCATAAAATTTTTCTCCTTTCGATTTTCAAAAAATGTGTCAGTTCCAGTTCATCAGCCCGTACCCTTTGATACAGGCATAGTCAAGGGGATAGCTCTTAATCTTGCAGGCGTCGCCGGAATTGCCCTCCACGGTATAGACGCGGCTTTCGTCCCTGCCGATAACAAGTCCTACATGGTCTGCGCTGCCGTCTAAATCCCAGTCAAAAAAGATAGCGTCGCCGGGGGCAATGTTTTCATAGCCCCGCGCTCCCCATTGTCCGTGAGAAGTAAACCACGGAATACCCTGCGACTGGCAGGCGGCAAAGCGCGGCTCGGAAAGCCCCATTTGCCCGTAGCACCAGGACACGAAGCAGGCGCACCATTCCACGCGGCTGTTAAAGCCGTACCAGCTCCAATACGGATAGCCGCCTACGTTTCCAACTTGCCGCTTTGCAAGGTCAACAATGGCGGTATTGCCGGGGCGCGTTCCGTTTACAAAGTCCACACCGCTTAAATCCTCGGACGCGGAAGTGTCGGGAGAGCCGCCGCCAAAGATAAGGGGCTTGTTCCCGCTTGTCTGTAAGTACACCCGGTACATTTCCAGTTGTTCCGGGGTCAGATTGTTTTCCGCAATGGCAGATAGTGGGGTGTTCGTCAGCTTGACGTTCAAGATGTAATACTCATAAGGTACTTGTACGGTGTAGGTGTCGCTATGCTCGTTGCCGTCCTCGTCCGTCCATGTGTCAGTGCGTTCTTCCTCTCGGTAGCGTATTTCCACTTCCTCGGTCAGCGTCAGCTTGTATTGCTGATTGAAAATCCTTTGCAGCTCGCTTTGAACGTCAGCGCGGGTGTAGGTCTGATATTTTGCGGTCAGATAGGACGCTAATTCGTGTGGGTTATGTCCGATATTTTCAAGGTCATAGCGGTACTCGTCATAGCCCGGATTGTCGCGCTCGATATTGTCAACCCTGCTTTGCAGCTCGTTTTCCAATCCGGCGTAGCTGTTTTCCACTTCCACAAGGTCGCTGTCCTCGGAGGTATAGGACGTTCCAAGCACGCCGTTTAAGGTGCCGGAAAACATTGCCCCACAAGAGGACAGCCCGGACATAACCATGATAAAGAGCAGCAGCACCCCGACAGCGATTGCCACGCCCGCCGGGTGCCTTGCCACAAACGCCGCTGTCTGCTTTGTTTTCTCGGCGGCTTTGGCTGCCGCCTTGCGGGTGCGTTCTGCCGCGCCCTTGATACCCTTTGCGGTATTGCGGGCTTCCTTTGCATACTGCCGCTTGATTTTCTGCTTCTGCCAAAACCGGGAAATGGGGTTAGAGGTAAGCTGCGGGTTCTCATGCAGGGTCTTGTGATACTGAAAATCCACATTTGCCCGAAAAGCCGCTTTTTCTGCCTTTGCCGCTTCCCGGTAGGGTTTCAGCTTATGGCTGCGGTAGCCCTGCTTGATTTTCCGCGCCCCGTACTTCAATCCCCGTTCTGCGGCTTCCTCGCTCTTGTGTGCGCCCTCCACGCCAGAATTATCCTTTTCGACAGAATGGATTTTGTTATGTACCAAAATCCCGGCTTCCTGTGTGGGGCGGGATAGCGGGTTGTGCTTCTCCTTAAATCCGGGCGGCTTGTCCTTTTCCTCAAAGTGCAGGCGGGTCTTGCCTTTCCCGGTAGTTTCGTCAAAAGTGCGCTCTTTTACCAGTTTCTTTTCTTTGGGGATAGCTGCCTTTGCCTTATCCAAGCGGTCGGCGGCTTTATCGGATTTCTTGATATACTTTTCAAGCTCCGGGGCAGCGCGTTCCTCGTCGGTAAATTGCAGCCGGGAAGATTTCGTCCCGGCGGTAGCTTCTGCCTGTGCCTTTCGTACCGCTTTTTTAGACGCTTTGCGGGTATGGGCGGCTTCGATATGCTCCATGACGCGCTCCGTTTTGCCCGTGTCTGCTTTTGGTGTGGCCCCCGGCGCGTGGGGAAGCGGGATTGTATCAGATACCGGGTTAAGCTGTGCCGCCGCGTCCTGTGCTGTCTGTTGCTCCGGGGATTTCTGTAAATCCGCGTCCTGCGTCCGTTTGCTGATACGCTCGGCGGTCTGCTGTGTTTCGTTTACTTCTACAAGCCCGTCGCGGGTCATTTTCTGCGTGATTTTATCGCGGGGCTTTAATGGGTCTTTCAAGTGTTACCACCTCCAATCCGCGCCCCTGCAAGGGCGCAATACTCGGCGTTCAGTTCAATGCCGATATAGCGGCGGTCAAGGCTTTTCGCTGCAAGCCCGGTGGTGCCGCTTCCAAAAAACGGGTCAAGGACAACGCCGCCTTTCGGACAGCCCGCCAGTATGCACGTTTCCACAAGTTTCGGGGGATAGGCGGCAAAATGCCCGCCCTTATACGGTACGGTATTGATAAGCCAAATGTCCCGCTTGTTCCTTGTGGTCGGTATAAGAGCGTCGTCATAATAGCCGCCGCTGCGGGGCTGATTGATACCCTGCACCTTGCCCTGTCCCGGTACTTCCTCGGCGTATTTGTGTCCTGCGCCGCGTCCCTGTCGGTACCGCGCAGCCGTTCCCGGCGCGATCGGCTCCGCAATGGCGGCAGCGTCATAGTAGTATTTCTTTGATTTCGTCAGTAAAAAGATATGCTCATAGCAGCGGCTCGGTCGGTCGCGGCAGCTCTCCGGCATGGGGTTTTCTTTCAGCCAGATAATATCGCTGCGTAAATACCACCCGTCAGAGCGCAGGGCAAAGGCTAAAAGCCACGGAATACCGATTAAATCCTTTTGCTTGCAGCCCGCTTTCATGCCGCTGCCGCAGTAAGTGTCTGCGATATTCAGCCAAAATGTCCCGTCGTCTTTGAGTACCCGGCGCAGCTCCCGGAATACTTCTACAAGCCGCCCGATATACTGCTCCGGCGTGTCCTCCCGTCCAATCTGCGCGTCAAGCCCGTAGTCCCTTAGTCCATAGTAAGGCGGGCTTGTGACGCAGCAATTCACGCTTTCACTCGGAAGCTCCCGCAGGGCATAGAGGGCGTCACGGTTGATGATTACGTCCATTTTCATGCTTTGCTCATTTCCTCCGGCTTTGTCGTAAGCAGACGGTAAAGCTCGGTGTCCGTCGGGAAACGGTCAATGAACGGCAGCACCACGTTTCCGTAAAAGATAAGCCCCTCGCCCGCTTCGGTGTGGGTTACATACTTCATCTGCTGCGGGGAGATGTTAAGCTGCTTTGCAAGGATAGCCCGGTCGCCCTGTGCCTGATTGAGCATGAGGACAAAATCAGAGTTTTCAAAAATATTCTCGACTTCGCGGCTGCTCAAAAGGTCTTTGACGTTCTGCGTGATAGCGGTCGGTATGCCGCCCCATTTCCGAAAACGCTTCCAAATCTCCACGCTGTAAGCTGCGGTCTGTTCCTCTTTGAGCAGCAAATGAAACTCGTCCATGTAGTAACGGGTTGCCTTTTTTTCGGCGCGGTTGACGGTCACGCGGTTCCACACCTGGTCTTGCACAATGAGCATACCTAACTTTTTGAGCTGCTTTCCAAGCTGCTTAATATCAAAGCAGACAAGACGGTTATTCAGTTCTACATTGGTACGGTGGTTAAAGACGTTCAGAGAGCCGGAAACATAAAGCTCCAATGCCGCCGCAATGCGGGCAGCTTCCGGCTCCGGCTGCTTCAAAAGCTCGTTGTAAAGGTCGCCCAAAATCGGCATTTTTGCCGGGTCGGGGTCTGCAAGGAAAGGTCGGTACACATTCCTAACGGCGCGGTCAATGACGGTCTTTTCCACGGGCTGCAAGCCCTCTTTGCCGCCGATAACAAGCTCGCAGAGGGAAAGGATAAAGTCGGATTTCAAGGCAAGCGGGTTGTCGTCCTCGGAGTAGTTGAGGTTAATATCCATGGGGTTCACATACTGGGGCTTGCCGTCCATACCTTTTCCTGTTGGCGACAGGCGTATCACTTGCCCGCCCAAACGCTGCACAAGGGAGAAATACTCGGCTTCGGGGTCGCAGATGATAATATCGTCGTCAGTAATGAGAAAAGCGTTTGTCATTTCCCGCTTTGCCGCAAAGGATTTACCGCTTCCCGGTGTTCCAAGAATAAGCCCGTTTGGGTTTTTCAGTTGCTTGCGGTCGCAGAGTATCATGTTATTTGACAGCGCATTTAAGCCGTAGTAAAGGGCTGCGCCCCGCTGAAAAAGCTCCTGCGTGATGAACGGGATAAAAATAGCGGTGCTTGATGTGGTAAGTCCTCTTTGAATGGGGATAAGGTTCTCCCCAAGCGGGATAGAGGACATAAAGCCCGCTTCCTGCAAATAGTCAAGGCGGGTCAGAGCGCAGTTGTTTTTCTGTGCAAAGCCCGCCGTAGCAAATACGTCATTATCTAGTTTCCGTTTTGTGTCTGCCATGTTTACCACAAGGAACGTCAGCAGAAACATTCGCTCGTTGCGGCTCTGTAAATCCTGCAACAGATTTTTTGCTTCGCTGCCGAAAGTAGCAAGGTCGGACGGAATTATATCCATGTCATACCCGCTGCGTACCGCTTTTTTCTGTTCCTCAATCTTCATCTTGTCGAGGTCGGTTATCTTGCGCTTGATAGTCTTGATTGCTTCGCTCTGGTCGATACTGCGGATATGCATATTGACGATTATCCCGTTTTCAAGGTCGAGAATGTCCGAAAGCATACGGTCATTCAGCTCCGGCGCAAGGATTTCAAGGAACGATACCGCACCAAGTTTTCGCCCCATGCGGAACGTGCGCCCGTCGCCAAAACGGAACGAGGACGGGGCGATAAAGTCCTTTGTAGAAAGCCCCGACGGCACAAGCCAGTCCCAAGAGAAGCGGAACGGCTCGCCCTCCGGGTGGAAAATCCCATGCAGGACGTTCAAGCGTTCCTGTCCGTTCATGGGGCGGGCGGTTACACCAAGCACCTTAAAATTATTCAGTACATCGGTTTCGATACGGGAAAGGCGGGCTTTTGCCGCCGCAAGATTGTCCGCTTCAATGGAAAAGGTAATGTACTTGCACTTTTCCAGTCCGTTGTTGCCTTTTTCAAGCTGATTTTTCAGCATATCCGCGTACTCCCTGCGGATAGAGTTAAAAGCGTCGTCCTGTGCCGGAATTTCGATAGCCGCCTGTGCCTTTTCCTTTCTTGCGCCCTGATTGATGAAAGAGAGCTGCACCGAAACGGAAGCGTCAAAGTAGTTGAGAAAATCGCACCAGTTTTCAAAAATGGCGGTCTTATCATCTGCCTGTGCAAGCTGATAGTTAATATCTTCAAAGACAAGGCTTTTACTGTATTTCTTTTCCGTTACCCTGCAAATCCCGTCCGGGTACATCTGCAAGTAGGGAATGGTCTGCTGCGCGGTGTGGGGCTTCCCGTCGCCCTTTGCCGCCTGTATCACGGCGGCGATTTCTTTCTTTTCTGCGCGGGTCAGCTTACGCTTCACGGGATTTTTTACCGCGCGGGTCATGGTTTTTCGTTCTGCCATTGACAATAGTCGATACCTCCTTTTCCAGTTTTCGTTGTTTTTCTATGACGGCATAAAAATTTTCCGTCTGATAGGGGCGTTCCTTTGGTCGGATAAACTTTGTCTGAATGACGTTCTTTATCACGACTTCAAGGGGCTGCCCGTGTTTTTCATACATTGCCAAGAGGAAGCAGGGAAGCATAACGACAATCATTGCAAATGCCGCCATGCTTGTTCCCGCGCTGTCTTTGAGCAAAAAGAAAAGCGGTAGTCCCATAGCGAGGGCTGCCGCAAAACATATAATCTGCCGCTTTGTCAGATTAAAAGCGACTTTTGTTTTGATTTTTGATAAGTCTTTGGGTACGGGTACATACGCCAAGTGAAAACCTCCTTTCGGTCTTTAATGGGCGTTAAAGATTGACTTCGCAAGTGTGCCTGTTTTGAATAGGGAGAAGCACAAAATCACGGTGTAGGCTGCAAGGGAGAAAATCGCGCTGTGCAGGTTGTCCGCTACAATCATGCTGCCAACCAAAACCGCATAAATGCCGACGCATATCATTATGAGGAAGCCTTGAAAACCGAGGGCGAACAGGGCTTTTAAGTAGTTGTTGCCTATCTGCCCCCACTCTCTGTTGGTCATAGTTGCAAACGGGATAGGCGATACCGAACAGTAAAGGTAAATTTCTATCATTCTGCCGTACAGGATAACCGTGATAAGCACCGACATGATTTTCATGCAAAGGCTCACAAGGCTTGTTTCCATAACGAGCATAAGCAGTTCGGGGATTTCCATAGCGTCAAGTCCGGCTTGCATGGACGAGAGGGCGGCGTCAACGTCGATATTCGTATCGCCGCCGATCACGCCCGCCGCGCCGGAAACAACGTGCTGCGCCATATCGAACACCGCCATAGTGATAGTAAAGGTGTGGGTAACGAGATACACCGCTACCCACGCCTTGAAAAACCACTTAAAGAACATGAACGTGTCAATATCGTGCATATTGTTCTTTTCCGTTACCATGCTGATAAGCTCCACGCATAGAACGTAGGTAATAACAAGCCCCGCAATGGGTACAATCACATTTTCCGACAAGCTCTGTATCATGGAAAATATGCCTGCGTTCCACCCCTGCGGGGTTTGTCCTACCTCTGCGGCGATAGTTCCGACTTTTTCGTTTACGTCCCCGAACATAGTTGACAGATTACCGTTAATGGCTCCAATGAGGATTTCCTTTATCCATTCGTTAATCGCGTCAAGTATGCTCTGCATAGGCTAACCCCGCCGCTTAACCGAACAGTCCGGCAAGCAGAGGTACGAGGGTGCCGCCGATAAGGGCAACGCCGCCGCCCGCCATGAGCTGTTTCATGCCCTGGCTTTTCGCGCCCGGATTGTCGTTTCCGTAGCCCTCCAAGAGGTTGATAACGCCCCAAATGCCAAGACCTGCTCCGAGAGCGATAACGAGTGTCTGCAAAACGCCTACTGCGCTGTTGAAAAATGCCATAATATAACTCCTTTCTGCCGCTGTGCGGCTGCCCGAAAAAGGGCATAAAAAACGGCGGTCAGTTTTCGATAACTGCCGCGGTCATAAGTCCCCGCGCTGCGTTTGTTGCTGCTGCGCGGCGGTATTCAGTTGTAGGGTGCGGCTTCCTGCCGCGATACGCGCAAGGAGTAGGGGCGCGTACCATGTAGCCCGTGTTTATTATTTTTACTTTAAGCTCCCTCCTTTTCAAAAAGCGGTGTGTAGACAGGCTTAATGCCGTACTGCCGTTCCCGGACAGCTTCGATATACTTGATATAGGAAATACCTGCCTGTCTTGTCCTGCGTTCCTGTTCCCGCTGCATTTCCTCGGCGGCTTCCATAAGCCCGCTGATAGCTCGGATTAGCTGCTGTTTTGCCTTTTTCTTTCTGATACGCTTATTCATTCTGCGTCCTCCTGCAAATCTGCTTCGTCAACTTCGTAATAGTCAAATACCTCGTCCGGCTTTACGATTGCAGGACGGCGGCGCAAGTGCTTTTCCATGTCAAAGGCATTTTTCTTGTCAAAGTCGGAAAGGTACTTGTACTTCGGGTGTTTGGTAATATCGTATTTTTCGGAGAAGAACGGGCGCACCCCGCGTAACTGCAAGATACATTTCCCGCCGTCCATGACCGCAATTTCATCTTCGCTCATAAGCTGCTTGCCTAACTTCTGATAGTTCAGCCCGTGGGAAAGCTCCCGTCCTCTTGTTTCGGAAGTATTGAAGCTGTCAATCGTTTCTTTCCCCAAGATTTCCGACATTTCTTTAAGGGTCGTTTTCTCCTTGCCGCCCAAAAACAGGGTCGTATCGCAGTTGCCGACAATGGTATCGGCGTTGTCCTTGTAGATAGCCTTTAGCTGCGACTGGCTCTGCAAGATGATGGACGCGGAGATTTCACGGCTTCGGATAGTGGCAATGAGCTTTTCAAACTTCGGTATCTGCCCGATATTTGCAAACTCGTCAAGCAGACAGCGCACATGAACAGGCAGCCGCCCGCCGTACACATCATCTGCCTTGTCACAAAGCAGATTGAAAAGCTGTGTGTAAAGGATTGATACAACAAAGTTAAAGGTGTCGTCGGTGTCAGAGATAATAACAAAAAGTGCGGTCTTTCGGTCACCCAAGGTGTCAAGCTCCATTTCGTCGGTTTCCATCAGCTCGCGCAGCTCCCGAATGTCAAATGGTGCAAGCCGCGCACCGCAGGAAATGAGGATAGAGCTTCTTGTTTTTCCGGCAGACAGCAAAAACTTCTTGTACTGGCGCACCGCAAAATGTTCCGGGTCTTTTTCCTCCAAGCGTTCAAACATGAGGTCAACGGGGGATTGAAATTCCGGGTCGTCCTCGCGGGCTTCCGACGCATTTATCATTTCAAGCAGCGTCGTAAAGTTTTTCTCATTCTCCGGGGCTTCGTACCAGATGTAGCCGATAAGGGCGCAGTAAAAAAGCCGTTCCGATTTCACCCAAAAATCCTCGCCGGATTTTTCCCCGTCGCCTTTGGTGTTGGCGATAATGGTATTTACCAGTTTCAAAATATCCTTTTCGCTGCGCAGATAGGCAAAGGGATTGTACCGCATGGATTTCTTGAAATTGATGGTGTTCAGCACCTTGATTTTGTACCCGCCCCGCTGCAAGAGCTTCCCGCACTCGATTAAAACCGTTCCTTTCGGGTCAGTGACTACATAGCTGCTGTGCATTTGCATTAAGTTGGGCTTTACAAAAAACCTCGTCTTGCCGCTGCCGGAGCCGCCGATGACAAGCACATTTTTGTTTCGTGCATATTTCGGGTGCTTCGGGCGGCTTGACATCATCAGCCTTTCGGTCTGCGTCAGCAGCACGTTATTTTCAAACATGGGGTCGATATATGGCTTTATATCCTCGGCATTGCCCCAACGTGCAGAGCCGTACTCCATGCCCTTACGGTATTTCTTTGCGTTCTTGCCTTTCACATAGACCGCAAGCCGGATAACGACAGCCCCGACAATGCCGATAAGCAAGTCCATAGGGGCAAAACTCGGCAGGGCATTTGAAAAGGCAGCGGAAAAGCCGCTGCCAATGGAAAGCAGCTTGCCGGAGAGGCCAGCCCCCGGCGAGAGCCGCACCGCCTGTCCGACTTTATCAAAGAGATACACAAAGAGCAGATAGGGGGCGTTTAGGATAAGCAACTTCTTGATATTCGGCTTCATAGCGATACCTCCCTGTCCTTGTGTTTTGTCTTTTGACGGTTCGCATTAAGCTGCTTTGCTGCGTCCCGGAATGTGGCAAGTGCCTTTCGGATAGAGGGCTTTTGCTCCTGTGTCAGCTTCTTTGCGGAAAACTCCTTAAAGGCTGCGGTCAGAGCGTCCGCGTCCCGCCCCTTGAAAAATACAAGATAACGGGGCGGCGTTTCGGTGCTGTCTTTCTTTAGGGCAAAGTCGATACCGTATTTTTTTGCCGTCTGCTCAAAGGCTTTGATATTGCCCTCAGTTATCTCAATGTTGGAAAGCCCCGCGTTCTGCTTCGCAAGCTGCTTTAGCGTCTGCTTCCCGTGGGGCTGTTTTTCCTGCTGCTTTTTTGCCTGTGCAAGCATGGCTTTGATTGCCTTTTGCAGCATTTCAGCGGTCAGCTTTGCTCCCTTGACCGAGAGCGCAACCACTTTTTCGTTGATTTCGTCCTGCAATGTTTACCGTCCTCCTTTCCCGGTAGTAATGATAGTGTTAGGGTGGTACGCCGCTTTTGGGCGTGAAAAAAGGGCGTCCGTTGTTCACGCCGCCCCGTTAAATCCGCACCCGCAGCCCGTTCAAGTCCTCGGCGCGAATACCTACAAGATACCAGTTGTCCCCGTACTCAATCCGGGTCGGCTTCCATTTGCCGCCTGTGAATACGTCCATGCACTCGCCGCAATGCAAGCCGCCGTAATAGTCGGCAATGTCAAAGCGAATGTCGTAGCGGTCAGCGGTTTCATCAAAAATCAAAGCTCCTGTTTTCTGTGCCATGTGGTAAATCCTCCTTTTTTCGTTTACAGGCTTTCGCCCTCGTTGTAGGTGTAATAGTCCAGGTCGCCGTACTTTGGCTTTCTCGGTGCAAGCGCGCCGCTTGCCATATCGTGAGCGACAAGGGAAGTATAGTAGCTGTCAATGGTAGACGGGGCATTGAAAAGCACCGCCTTTAGGTACTGCTTGATGTTGCGGATTTTCGTGGTGTTCTCCTGCATACAGTCAAGCACAAAGCGGATATGTTCGCTGTTCAGCTTCATAAACTTTGACTTCACAAGCTCGGCGGGGTAATCGTCCCCGGCAATACGGATTTTCTTTCTTGCCGTACAGACGGTTTCAAGCATGAGGTCAACAATTTCATTCAGACGGTCGCGGTCAAGGCTTCTGTCCTGTAAGAGAATGTCATAGGCGATATTGTCTTTGATAATTTCCTCATACACTCTGTAAGCGTCGTTCCTTTCCGTTCTTTTCCGTTCCGGCGGCTGTGCCGTTTCGTCCTCGCCATAAGGCAAGGGATTTAGGGAATGGATAGGAATGGAATGGGTACTTGATAAATCCGTATTTGATTTTTCTTTTTTTGGTAAGTTAGTTCTTTGTATATCTTTATTTAATTGCGTTGGATTTTCCGACGTCGGATTATCCGTTGTCGGATTTTCCAATATCGGGTTATCCGCTGTTGGATTTTCCAATACCGGGCAATCCAATTCCGGCGGCTGCGGCTGTTCGTAAATGGTGTACTCGATAGCGGTCATTTTGCCTTTCTCGTCGCGTCCCTGCCGCCTTGTGATATATCCGGCTTTTTCAAGCTCCCAAACGGCGGTACGGATAGCGTCGATACTTTCCCGGTTGATGTAGGACAGCCCCGAAAGGGTATAATCCCAATCCTCCGGCAGGGACAGCATTTGAGATAACAGCCCCTTTGCCTTTAAGGAAAGCTCCTTATTGCGTAAGTGGTGGTTGCTCATTACGGTGTAGCCTGTGTTGCGTTCCACACGGAAAACTGCCATAGCTTCATCACTCCTTTGCTTTAGATTTGTTGCGCAGTAGAACGCGGATTTTGAGGGGTAAGGTATCTTTTCCTTGCTTCCTCTGTTTTGCGTTCTGTAAGCCCGATAAATCAAGGCTTTTTTTGTCCCTACTGCGTAACATGAGGGCATAAAAATAGCGGCGTTCCTGTTCTCCCAGTGAGAGAGTGAGAAACGCCGCTGTGCGGGTCGCTATTTCATTTCTTCTGCTATCAGTTCTTGCATGACTTCTCCAAAGTCTGCCATGAAAGAAAAGATGAAGTATTCCAAAACGTCGGGGTCTGCGTCCATAGGCTCGGCTTCCTCTGAAAAAGGCAAGCCCATTAGCCCATAAAGCAGTTTGATGATTTTGAACAGCTTGCCCCGGTCGGTGGGGTTGTTCATGGTTACAAGTACGTTGGTAAGGCGGTTGATTGTTTCCATGTCGCCGCCTGTCGTTACCCATACCATTTCCGCGAACGGCTGCGTGATTGCCCCGGCGACAAGGTTTATCTTATCCTTGCCGATTTCGCCGGACGGAAGTATAATACCCTTAGTCAAAAGTTCGTTTTTCATGTCGTCCTCCTTATATTCTGTGGTGCTAAAATGGTGCCCGGTCTTACAAAAACACCTTATGCGGAGATATGACAAGAAAAATGAAGATATGCGGAAAACCTTGATTTTAAGCCATTTTCACATTGGTTTATAAACATTTGTGAGGACTTATAAAAGGTTTGGCGTCTATCAAATCAATAAAAAATGCATAGAAATGGGAGCACAATGAATTTATAATAAAGAAAGCAAGGAAAGACGGAGGTATTTAAATGTATCAGGCAGATGAAAAAAGATATGAAGAAATGAAATACAACCGCTGCGGCGCCAGCGGATTGCTGCTTCCGGCGGTATCTCTGGGGCTGTGGCATAATTTCGGCTCCAACGGCAATTTTGACAATATGCAGGACATGTGCCACACAGCATTTGACCATGGCATTACACATTTTGATCTGGCAAACAATTATGGACCGGTACCGGGCAGCGCGGAGGAGAATTTCGGCCGTATCCTGAAAAAGGATCTGGGAGTGTATCGTGATGAACTGATCATTTCCACGAAGGCCGGTTATGATATGTGGCCAGGACCTTATGGCAACTGGGGCAGCAAAAAATACCTGGTGGCCAGTCTTGATCAGAGCCTGAAGCGTATGGGACTGGATTATGTGGACATCTTCTACCATCACAGACCGGATCCAAATACACCGTTGGAGGAGACCGTGCGTGCACTGGACGGCATTGTAAGATCGGGTAAGGCATTGTATGTGGGAATTTCCAATTACAATAAAGAACAGACCATTGCAGCGGCAGAACTGTTCAAGGAGCTGGGCACTCCGTTCATTATCAACCAGAGAAAATATTCCATGTTTGCAAGAGATATTGAGAAGGATGGTCTGAAAGATTACGCGGCAGCTCACGGCATCGGTATCATTACCTTCAGCCCTCTGGCACAGGGACTTCTGACCGACCGTTATCTCCACGGTATTCCTGAGGACAGCCGTGTCCGTACTGACGGCAGGTTCCTGAAAGAAGCGGCAATCGTGGAAGAAACATTGAAGAAGGTACGTGCACTGAACGATCTGGCATCCCAGAGAGGACAGACCCTGGCACAGATGGCACTGTCCTGGATCCTTCGGGACGGGGATATTACCAGTGTTCTGATCGGAGCATCCAAGCCTTCACAGATCCTGGATAATATCGGTATCATTCATGCTACCGCATTCAGTGAAGAAGAGAGACGTAGAATTGATGAGATTCTGGCATAAAAAAGCCGGCGCCTGCAAAAGTATTGCAGACGCCGGCTTTCAAGTTATCTTCCGTAGAAAATCTGTGCGATCGGGGAATCCGGAGACAGGATCACGGTCTTGTTATCGCCGGTCATGGAAGCCTTCAGTGCATCCAGACTTCTGACGAAGGAATAGAAGTCCTGCTTGGATGTATCTGCATAAGCATCAGACAGGATTTTCATATATTCTGCTTCCCCTTCGGCAATGAGAATTTCTGCATTTTTATTGGCTTCCGACAGGAGGACATTGACTTCCTTATCTGTGGTATTGCGGATCTTCTGTGCTTCGGAGCTTCCCTCTGCAGTGTAGGTGGCGGAGATGTTTTCACGTTCGGAGATCATACGCTCGTACACAGCAGCTTTGTTGTCACTGGGCAGATCCAGCTGCTTGGTCTCAAAAGACAGCAACTCGATACCATATTGCTCGGTGGTATTTCCGATGTTTTTCATGATGGCTGCCGCCAGCTCTCCGTCACGCCCGGAGATGACGTCGTTCTGGGTAGTGCTGCTGATAATATTTTTGGTAGAGTTGTATACAATCGTGTCCAGACGGCTCTCCGCATTCGAGATGGAGGAATTCAGGGTCTGGGCAAATTTCAGAGGATCGTTGATCTGCCATAGAATGTAACTGTCACAGATCATGGTCTTTTTGTCGCTGGTGATGACATCGGAGGAAGACAGATCATAGAGCAGGATTTCCTTCGGAAGCTTATCAACGCTCTGGACAAAAGGAATCTTAAAAGTAACACCTGCGGTACTCACTACATGGTCTACTTTACCGAACTGCCGGATCAGACTGTATTCGTTTTCGTTGGTAACGACAATGCTGGAGGAGCCGATGATCAGCAGTACCAGTACCAATAGAATCAGAGATATATTTTTTAATTTTTTCATATGATTAAAACTACCTTTCTGTAGACAATGGTTATTGTGCAGTTTCAGAGGTACTGTTTTCCGTGGAAGAACCGGTTGCAGTACCTGTGAAAGATTCCAAAGGGTAGAAAGTCTGTGTATTACCGTTGGGGCTTTCGATGACTACCTTAAGGTCGGGCAGTACTTCTTCCATGGTCTCGTAGAACATACGCTGTTTGGTGACGGTCGGATTCTTGATATATTCCTCGTACATGGCATTAAAACGTGCTACCTGTGCGGTGGCCTCGTTGATGCGCTCGGTCTTCTGCGCCTCGGCGTCCTTGATGATACCGTCGGCCTGTGCCTGCGCCAGAGGGAGCTGCTCATTGCGGTATTTATTGGCGTTGTTCAGAGCGGTTTCTTTTCCCTGCTTGGCGGTTTCTACGGCCTTGAAGGCTTCCATGACTTCGGATGTGGGTGGTTCGGAATCCTGGATCGTGATATTTACCAGCTGGATACCGATATCCTGTTCGCTCAGACGCTCCAGGATCATTTCTTTGATAGCAGCCTGAATCTCATTTTTCCCGGTAGTCAGGACATCGTCCACCGGATAACTGCCGATCACGGTACGGATACAGCTCTGGCTGATGTTACGCAGGATCAGCACGGGATCTTTGGAAGCATAGACTGCTTTTACCGGATCGCTGAAGCGATACTCTACGAAGAAATCGACGTTAACAAAATTGTAATCGGAAGTGATCATGAGAGAATCAACGGTTTCCGAAGAATTGGAATCTACATCATATCCCAGGGAAAATCCCTGAATCGTGGTATTGACCTTGCGAACCTGCTGGATGAACGGTATCTTAAAATGTAGTCCGGGATCCGTAACCGCTTTGGCCTGTCCTAAGGTGATCAGAACCGCCTGCTCCTGTTCGCGGATCTGATAGGTGGAATTGAAAATAAAAATAGCGATTACCAGAATCACAAGAATGGTGAATGGTACCTTCCACCAGCTTTTTTTCGTTTTTGCTGCTTCCGCAGTGTCGGAACCTAAATCTTCAAAGCCGTTCCGGCGATTACGGAAGGAGTTGAATTGTTTCATAAATATGCTCCCTTCTCATTGAAATTCGTGTGATTGTTGTATACTTTACTATATTAAAGGATGAGTGGGAGGAAGGCAATGGAAAGTTCTGCACGATAAAGACAGTTAATGCCGGATTCTTATCAGTTGCAAAATCGTTCCGGTCGTAATATGATGATATCTGTGTGGGTCCCAAGGTCTTTCACCCACTTATGAGCAAGCGCATGTGGGCTCAGACCTTTTGACCCTGGTATCATAGAAATTACAGTAGAAAAGGATGGAGAAGATGAAAGTATATACTTGTTTCCCCGGCGGAAAAGCCAAAGCACTGACTATGAGTTATGATGACGGTAAGGTACAGGACAGACGCCTGATCGATATTTTCAATCAATATGGTATCAAGGGAACGTTCAACCTGAATTACGGGCAGGTGGGAGAACGCCCCCGCATGACTTTTGAAGAAATGGAAGGGCTGTATGCAGGACATGAGATCGCAACCCATACCATGACCCACCCTACCATCGAGAGATGCCCGTTAGTGGAAGTGGCACAGGAGCTGCTGGAGGATCGGAAAGGTCTGGAGAAATGGACAGGACAGATCGTCAGGGGACATGCGTATCCCAACGGTTCTTACAGCGAGGAGATCAAGCAGCTGTATCGTCAGCTGGGCGTGGCTTATGCCAGAGTCGTAGAGACGGTTCCGGATTTTGCACTGCCGAAGGATCCTTTAGAGTGGCATGCTACCTGCCATCACGATGACCCGAAGCTGATGGAGTATGCGGAATTCTTCGCGAATTTCCAGAAGAGACAGTATCTGAAACTGATGTATGTCTGGGGTCATAGCTATGAGTTTGACAACAATGACAACTGGGATGTGATCGAGAACTTCTGCAAATACATGGGCGGCAGAGATGACATCTGGTACGCCACCAATATTGAAATCATTGATTATATGGATGCAGCGAAGAGATTACAGTTCTCCGCAGATTACGAGAAAGTATACAATCCCAATGCATGCAGCGTTTGGTTGCAGTTGAACAGTGATAAGTGCGTGGAGATCAAGGGCGGCGCTTTTGTGGATCTGAATACATTACTGTAAATGACAAACCGGACGGTGAGGAATCACTGCCCGGTTTTTACTACATTTTTCGAAGACTGTTTTCCATGTTCCTGTCGAGTTTTTGTTGTGAATATGGTAAAATGAAAGCATAGATTTACGGCAGAAAACGAAAAGGCAGGTGTGGTTATGAAAGGTTATGATGTGATCATCATCGGCGCCGGCGTCAGCGGCTGCGCCATTGCCAGAGAACTGGCGAAGGGAAAACGTAAAATTGCTGTTCTGGAGGCGAAAAGTGATGTCTGCGAGGGCACTTCCAAGGCAAACAGCGGCATTGTGCATGCGGGGTATGATGCGGTGCCGGGAACCCTTAAGGCAAAATTAAATGTCCGGGGCAACGAAATGATGGAGGAACTGTCGAAGAAGCTGGACTTCCCGTTTCGCAGGAATGGTTCCCTGGTATTGTGCTTCGAGGAAGACGCCATGTCCGGACTGGAAGAACTGTACAGACGCGGCATAGAAAATGGGGTAAAGGAATTGAAGATCCTGTCTCCGGAGGAGGTCTGGGCGATGGAACCGGCAGTGTCCCGGGATATCGTGGGAGCATTGTATGCACCCACCGGCGGCATTGTGTGTCCTTTCGGACTGAATATTGCACTGGCGGAGAATGCCGCGGAGAATGGTGTGGACTTTTACCGGGATCACAAGGTGACGTCTGTGGTAGAGCAGAAGCCGGTATGGGATGAAAACGGTTCGCCGGACGCTGCAAGGATGTATCAGGTGATGGCTGACGGAGAGATGTACGTCGCACCGGTAGTGATCAATGCGGCCGGTGTCTATGCGGACGAGATTCACAATATGGTCTGCGAGGACAAGATTCATATTGTCCCGAGACGCGGAGAATACCGTCTGATGGATAAAAACTGCGGCAATCTGGTGAACTCCACGATTTTCCAGCTCCCATCCAAAATGGGAAAAGGTATCCTCGTCACACCTACAGCACACGGCAATCTCCTGATAGGTCCTACGGCAGATGATATTCAGGATAAGGAAGATGTAGATACCACGGCAGAGGGACTGGCAAAGGTACTGCATCTGGGAAGTAACAGCGTGGATTCTCTGGACGGCAGACAGACGATTACTTCTTTTGCGGGACTCCGGGCACATCTGGTGCACGAAGATCCGAATGAAAAATCAGACTTCCTCATCGGTGAAGCAGCAGGACATCCCGGATTTATCGACGTGGCAGGCATCGAATCCCCGGGACTGACCAGTGCTCCTGCCATCGGTGAATATGTGGCAGAGATCGTGGAGAAGAAATATCCCGCAGAGCGTAGAACGGATTTTGTCGATACCAGAAAAGGCATTCCCAGCATGGCACTGGCTTCGGAAAAAGAACGTGAAGAACTGATCCGGAAGAATCCTGCGTTTGCCAACGTGATCTGCCGTTGTGAACTGGTGACGGAGGGAGAGATTCTGGAAGCTATTCACCGCCCCGTAGGAGCTACGACACTGGACGGGGTGAAACGCCGCACCAGAGCCGGCATGGGCAGATGTCAGGCAGGATTCTGCTCACCGAAGACCTTGGAAATCTTGTCGAGAGAACTACATCTGGATCCGGCACAGATCACCAAGGAAGGCAGCGGTTCCGAAATCCTGGTGGGAGAGAACAAAGAAACCGCACTCGGAGAAGGCGGAACATGGAAGCAATCGCAGGCACCTGTCGGAAAGGAGGCACTCCATGAGTAAACGCACAGAAGACATTGTCATCATCGGAGGCGGGCCTGCCGGACTGGCAGCCGCATTGTCAGCGAGAAAGGCAGGCTGTGAAAAGGTGCTGATCCTGGAACGGGACAGAGAACTCGGTGGTATCCTGAACCAGTGTATTCACAACGGCTTCGGTCTGCATACCTTTAAGGAAGAACTGACCGGACCGGAATATGCGGAACGATATATTGATATGGCGGCAGAGGCACAGATCCCGTACCTGCTGAATACCATGGTGACCAATATTGAATTGCTTCCCGACGAACGCAAAAAAGTCACTGCCATGAATAAAGAAGATGGTTTATTGGAGATAGAGACAGAGGCGGTGATTCTGGCAATGGGCTGCAGAGAACGTTCCCGTGGCGCACTGAATATCCCCGGCAGCAGACCCGCAGGGATCTACAGCGCCGGAACCGCCCAGTATTACGTGAATATCAGAGGACGTATGCCTGGTAAAAATGTGGTGATCCTCGGTTCCGGAGATATCGGACTGATCATGGCGAGACGTATGGTATTGGAAGGTGCAAAAGTGCAGTGTGTGGCAGAACTCCGCCCACAGAGCGGTGGCCTGAAACGAAATATTGTACAGTGTCTGGATGATTTCAATATTCCTTTATACCTGAATACTACAGTAGCTAAGATCCATGGCAAAGACCGTGTGGAAGGTGTGACCCTTACAAAAGTGGATGATAACGGCAAACCGGTACCCGGTTCGGAATGGGATGTGCCTTGCGATACCTTGTTATTATCCTGCGGTCTGATTCCGGAGAACGAACTGACGAGAGGACTTGGGGCTTTGATGGATGGCAAGACCGGCGGTCCCGTAGTGGGAGAAAATCTCGAATGCAGCATCCCCGGTGTGTTCGCCTGCGGAAATGTACTTCATGTGCATGAACTCGTGGATCATGTATCTGCGGAAGCGGAGAAGGCAGGCAACTACGCGGTGGAGTATATCCGTGAGAAGAACCGGTGCACGGAATAGTATTTTGCTGATACTTGACTGGTCGGCAGGCAATCCTGACAGTATATGCACAAAAGCTTTCACACAGGTCGCGCTGCATTGGAAGGAAAAACGCTGTAAAGTGGAGAATAAGAGTATGATAGATAAAGATAAGAAATTAATTGATACAACACAACGAGAACTGACCTGTATCTGTTGCCCGGTGGGCTGTGCCCTGACTGTGAACATAACATCTGACAATAGTGTCACTGTCACCGGCAATCGCTGCCCCAGAGGTGCCGCCTATGGGGAGAAGGAAGTGACCAACCCTACCCGTATCGTCACCTCAACCGTGCGCGTGGCAGGCTATCCGGATACGGTCGTATCCGTGAAGACAGCTTCGGACATTCCCAAGGGTAAGATTACTGACTGTATGAAAGCGTTGGCAGGGGTCACGGCAACCGCCCCAATCCATGTGGGAGATGTCATCGTGGAAAATGTGGCTGACACGGGCGTCGATATTGTGGCTACGCGGTCTTTTCACGGATAATGTTAAACCACCGCCGGGGAGCCCGTACTACAAGATACAGGCGGTAAAAGGAAGCAAACGGGCGGTAAGCATAAAAACAATACGGGAGGTTACACAACACAATGGGAGACATACATAACACACAGAAAAAGACCTACATCATGGCCCTGGATCAGGGAACGACCAGTTCCCGCTGCATCCTGTTCGACAAACAGGGCAACATCTGTTCCATGGCGCAGAAAGAATTCACACAGATCTATCCCCAGCCCGGCTGGGTAGAGCATAACCCCATGGAAATCTGGTCTTCACAGTTGGGCGTGGCCATTGAGAGCATGGCAGTCTTAGGTATCACAGATGACCAGATCGAAGCCATCGGCATTACGAACCAGCGTGAGACGACCATCATCTGGGATAAAAACACCGGCGAACCGGTATACAATGCTATCGTATGGCAATGCCGCCGCACTTCTGACATAATCGAAGAACTGAAAAAGGACGGTTTTGACAAGATCATCCGCGAAAAGACCGGCCTGATCCCGGATGCTTATTTCAGTGCGTCCAAGATCGCCTGGATCCTGAACAATGTCCCCGGAGCCAGAGAACGTGCAGAGCGCGGTGAACTGCTCTTTGGTACGGTAGATACCTGGCTGATCTGGAACCTGACCAAGGGTGCGGTGCATGTGACGGACTACACCAATGCTTCCCGTACCATGTTATTTGATATTCATAACCTCTGCTGGGACAAGGAGATTCTGAAGCGTTTCAATATTCCGGAGAGCCTGCTTCCCGAAGTCCATTGTTCCAGTGAAATCTACGGGAAAACAGATGCTTCCGTGCTGGGCGGTGAGATTCCCATCGCCGGTGCGGCAGGAGACCAGCAGGCGGCGCTGTTCGGGCAATGCTGTTTCGAGCAGGGAGAAGTGAAGAATACCTACGGAACCGGCTGCTTCTTGTTAATGAATACCGGGCATGAAGCGATCACTTCCCAGTCGGGACTACTGACCACCATTGCAGCCAGCACCTCGAAAAATGTGGAATATGCGCTGGAAGGCAGTGTGTTCGTAGCCGGAGCCGGGATCCAGTGGCTTCGTGACAGCATGCGAATGTTGAAAACTTCAGCGCAATCGCAGGAATATGCGGAGCACGTACCGGATACCGCCGGGGTCTACATCGTTCCGGCATTTGCAGGTATGGGAGCACCTTATTGGAACCAGTATGCGAGAGGTACGATCGTAGGCCTCACCAGAGGCTGCACGAAGGAGCACTTTATCCGTGCCACCCTGGAATCCATCGCTTACCAGACCGCCGACGTACTGAAAGCTATGGAAAAAGACAGCGGCATCGAATTGAAGAGCCTGAAAGTGGACGGTGGTGCCAGTGCCAATGACTTCCTTATGCGCTTCCAGGCAGATATCGTGAATACACAGGTACGCCGTCCGGCCTGCATTGAGACTACGGCATTGGGTGCGGCCTACCTGGCAGGTCTTGCCGTAGGCTATTGGAAGACGAAGGACGAGATCCGGGAAAACTGGCAGATCGGCGCTTCCTTTGCACCGCAGATGGATGCGGAAAACAGGCAGACTCTTTTAAAGGGCTGGCACCGTGCCGTAAAATGCGCACTGGTCTGGGCAGAGGATGAATCTAAATAAAAACGAAATTTTGCCGCGCAAAATGTATTTTTAATGGAGCAATCTTGTAAAGTGACAAAATATTGTGGTATGATGATAACTATTCAGAGATTTTTTCCTTTGAATAGTTATCTTTGCTTTGAAGCAAAGTCTGTATGTCAGTAAAAAAGGGAATCAGGGGAACGACCGGAAAGGAAGCAGCATGGATTTAAAGGGTTTACCACAGACCGTGCAAAATTTCATAGAGGAAACGATCCGGTACCGGGAGAACGGTAAATGCCTGGATAACGAGACCTGTCAGAAAGTACTCGAATATGCCGCGGATACCGGCTCACAGAAGCTGGCCGGACTGGGACTTTATTATCTGGCGGAGTATTACTGGCAGAATGACCAGTTCGAGAACACGATGCAGTGTCTCTCGGAGAGCATCAGCTATCTGAAAAGCTCGCAGATGTATGAACTGCTTGCCAGTACCTACAACATGATGGGCGCGGTGGCCGACCGGAAAAATAACCGGATGGTGGCGCTGAGCTCTTATTATAACTGTCTCATGTATGCCGAAAAATATCATTTTTATTATATTCAGGCCATGGCGGAGAGCAACATAGCTTATACGTTAGTGCGCATGCGCCAGCGCAAAGAAGCGATCCAACACTATCGCATCGCGTTGGATTGCTATGAAAAATCGGAAAAAACATACTACCTGAATTGCAATAAAATCAACTGCATGGTGGAATGCGGCTGCTGCTATATGTATCAGCAGGAAATGGAAGAAGCACTGCAGCTGTGGGAGAAAATACAGACCCTCCTGCAAAAAGATCCCGACAGTTACTATTCTGCGATTATGGTGGAAATGTACCGGATTCCCTGTGAAATCTTAAGGGGAAGAATGGAAGAAGCCAAACAGGTTTCCGCAAGGCTGCTGACGAAACTGGAAGATGCGGAATTTTTTGAACAGATCAAAGACAACCTGGTGATACTGGCAGGGATTTTGTCATTGATGCCGGAGGAGGGACTGTTAGAAAGTCTGCTCCGGATGATCGATGAAAAGCATGTCGAAGACCATTATAATATTTTTCTCGATCTCTACCCGTTCAAAAGCAGCCTGCTTTTGAAAAAGGGGCAGCTGCAGGAGTATACGGAATATACCAGACGGTATTTTGAAATTTATGAAAAATATCAGCAGGAGAACAGGGAAGCGCTGATCAGTGTCATGGAGATGCAGGATCATCTGAAAAATGTGACCATGGACTGGGCAAATATGCAGGCCTCCAATGCGGCACTGGAAAATCTGGCAATGCACGACGAACTGACGGGGCTTGCAAACAGAACTTTTTTACACGAGTATTTTACCAACTGTTTTGAACATGCCTATGAAACACAGGAACTCATGGGTGTGGAATTGATGGATATCGACTTCTTTAAGGAGTATAATGACTATTACGGGCATCTTGCCGGAGACCGCTGTCTGAAGGCAATCGCCGGGGTCCTGCGCAAACAGCAGATTCCGGGGAAGGTATTCTGCGCCAGATATGGCGGAGACGAATTCATGATCCTGTACACGGGAATGACGAAAGAGGAGATCCGCAGAGTCTCCGAGGATATTTTACGGGAAGTCCGTAAGTTAAAAATGCTCCACGAGCGCAGCAATTGTGGGAAATACATATCTGTGAGCCAGGGTGTGTTTGCCAGAATCCCGGAAGGTAATAACAGAGAGTGGGATTTCACTTCCAGGGCAGATATCCTGTTATACCGGGCAAAAAGCTGCGGCAGAGACAGAATCTGCATGTCTACGGAAAAGGACAGGGAACATTATATAGAAATAAAGTAAATTAAGGAATGAAATGACTTGGGGAAATAACTAAAATTTGAAAGATTATAGATTCGTTAGAAAATGAACAGCGCCGACAGTGCAGATAGGAGTGCATGATATGTTAGTCCAGAAATACAAAGATATGTTATCCGGAAAATCAGTCATCAGACAGCTTTCGGAATTCGCTACGGCAAGAGGACAGGAAATCGGGTACGAAAATGTATTTGATTACAGCCTGGGAAATCCTTCCGTTCCGGTACCCAGAGAATTCACCGACCGCATGATTCATATGCTGGCGACAAAGGAACCTCTGGAACTGCACGGATACAGCCCCAGCCTCGGTATCACAAGCGTGAGAGAGGCCATTGCGGAAAACCTGGAGAAAAGATTTGGTCTGCCTTATCGCAAAGAGCATATTTTCATGGCATCCGGTGCTGCCGGAGCATTGGCGCACGCATTTCGTCTGGTGACAGAGCCGGGAGACGAGATTTTGACCTTTGCACCGTTTTTCCCGGAATACCATCCTTATGTGGATCTGACCGGAGCGGTACTCAAGGTAGTTCCACCCAATCCGGAGAACTTTCAGATCAATTTCGACGCGTTCGAGGAGATGCTGACGGAAAAGGTAAAGGCAGTATTGATCAATACCCCCAACAATCCTTCCGGTGTAGTATATTCCACGCCGACCCTGCAGAGACTGGCAGAACTGCTGAAAGAGAAAACCGAAAAATACGGACACATTATCTACCTGATCTCTGATGAACCGTATCGTGAGATCGTGTTTGAAGGGGTTGACAGTCCTTGCGTTTCTTATTTTTATGATAATACGATCATGTGCTATTCCTTCTCAAAATCCCTGTCCCTGCCGGGAGAGCGTATCGGGTATGTGGCAGTCAATCCTGCCTGCGAAGAGGCTGAGACCATGATCAATATGTGTGGACAGATTTCCAGGGGGATCGGACACAACTGTCCTCCTTCGATCATCCAGCTGGCAGTGGCACAGGTGCTGGACAAGACAGCGGATCTGTCTGTATACGAGACGAATATGAATATTCTCTATAACGAGCTGACAACCTTAGGATTTACCTGCGTGAAGCCCGGCGGAACCTTCTATATCTTCCCGAAGGCACTGGAAGAGGATGCGAAGATTTTCAGTCAGAAGGCATTAAAGTACGACCTGATCCTTGTCCCCGGAGATACCTTCGGCGCACCGGGATATTTCCGCATGGCATACTGCGTGGATACCGAAAAAGTAGAGAGATCGCTGGAAGCATTGCGCAAGTTTGTAAAGACAGAGTATGCAACGATCTAGAGTCACGCGACACATCAAAAGCGAATCGTGCCTGCACGAAACAAAAAGAAAGGAGCACGTATGTATCAGGCCGGATTAATATTGGAAGGCGGCGGTATGAAAGGCGTATATACTGCCGGTGTACTGGATTTTTTTACAGAAAAAGGAATTGACTTCTCTCATATTTACGGAGTATCTGCCGGAGCATGTCATATGTGCAGCTACCTGTCGAGACAAAAGGGAAGGGCTTTGAGCGTCAGCGTGGATTATCTGGATACCAGAAGATATTGCAGTGTGGAGAGTTTGTTGACAAGCGGAGATTTGTTCAATGTAGATTTCTGCTATCATCTGATTCCCGATTATCTGTATCCTTATGATTTCGAGACGTTTGAAAAATATCCCGGGAAGGCATACAGTGTGGTGACCAACATTAAGACCGGGCTGCCGGAATATCTGCGGGTACGCGATATTCGCAAGGATATTGACAAAATACGTGCTTCGGCATCTCTGCCGTTAGTTGCCAGAAATGTCAAAATTGACGGAAAACTGTATCTGGACGGCGGCATCAGCGATGCGATTCCTCTGGAGAAATCCATCATGGACGGCAACCGCAAGAATATCGTTGTGATGACAAAAGAAGTCGGATATGTCAGACAGCCTGCGTCAGCATCCCAGCTGGCACTCATAAAGCTCAGATATCTGAAATATCCTAAAGTATATGAACTCATGGCAGACCGACACATCCGTTACAATGCATGTCTCGATTACATCGAACGCCAGGAGGCAAACGGTCAGGCGTTTGTGATCCGCCCACAGAAAAAGAGTGACGTCGGACGGATCGAGAAAGACAAAGATAAGCTGATCACTTTATATGAAGAAGGATACAGGGAAGCGCAAAACTGCTATGAAGAACTGCTGGCATATTTGTCGGAATAGTGAAAAATCGCTTTGCAGAACTTTGATTTTGCAAAAAGGTTTTACTACATTTTCGCTGCATGAATGAAAAGACAGAATGCCGGGCGGAAAGCAGAAAATAAAAGGAAATAAGAGGAGAAAACAATGTTAGAAATCATCAAGGCAATTATCTACGGTATCGTAGAGGGCATTACCGAATGGCTGCCCATCAGCAGTACCGGACATCTGATTCTGGTAGAAAGACTGATCCCCTTCAAGCAGACCAGCGAAGGCTTCTTCGATATGTTTGATGTCGTGATCCAGTTGGGCGCTATTTTAGCAGTCGTCGTTATTTTCTGGAATAAGATTTGGCCTTTCTACCTGAAAAAAAATCAGCAGACGAAAAAAAGTGGTATCGTGAGATCTAAAAAGGATCCTGCCGTAGGCAATGTTGCACTGAGCATGGATGCCTTCTTGATGTGGGTAAAAATCGTAGTGGCATGTATTCCTGCGGTTGCTTACGGTCTTCTGTTTGATGACGCGGTAGGCGAGGCGTTCAAAAAAGAGATCGGCAGCAGTGGGGTTACCGTGCAGGTGATCGTGGTGGCAGTCATGCTGGTACTGGTCGGCGTACTGTTCATCGTAATTGAAAACTGGAACAAAAATCGTGTTCCCGTGACCACAAAATTATCCCAGCTTACTTATAAAGATGCACTGATCATCGGCCTGTGCCAGCTGGTAGCGGCGGCACTGCCCGGAACCTCCCGCTCCGGAGCTACGATCCTGGGTGCCATCGTGATCGGTATTTCCAGAACCGTGGCGGCAGAATTCACCTTTTTCCTGGGCATTCCCGTGATGTTCGGCGCCAGCCTTTTGAAAGTAGTAAAGTTTGGATTTGACTTTACGGGAATCGAACTGGCAAGCCTGTTAGTCGGTACCGTGGTGTCCTTCCTGGTATCTCTGTTCGTGGTTCGTTTCCTGATGGGATATATCAAGAAGCATGACTTCAAGGTGTTCGGCTGGTACCGTATTGTGCTGGGTATCGTTGTATTACTGTATTTCCTCGTATTCGCTTAACAGTTGACAATTATAGGGAAAAGGAATACACTACCCTTATCGAGCGCCGGAATACGGCACTTGGGAGGAGAATGAAAATAAATTTGTTTTGTACATGAATCGTACAGAAGGGAGACGGTAACATGGCAGTAGTGAAGAAAACTGTAGCACCTGTAACAGCAGCTAAAGTGGAAGCCCCTAAGGCAGAAGTGAAGAAAGCAGCACCGACAACTCCAGTGAAGACAGAAACTAAGACCGCTGTGAAGGAAGCCACCAAGGCATCTGCAGCAAAGGCAGAAGTAAAAGCAGAAGTAAAGACCCCTGTAAAGGCAGAGGCTAAGAAGCCCACAGCCAAGAAGGAGACCGCTAAAAAGGCACCTGCCAAGAAGGCAGACACTAAGAAGCCTGCAGCTAAGAAAGCAGAGTTAAAGAGCGAGATCAGTGTTCAGTTCGGTGGGAAATCTTATTCTCAGGACGATCTGCTGAAGATTGCAAAGGATGTATGGAAATACGACCTGAAGCAGAAAGCAGCTGATCTGACCAGCGTAGAACTGTATGTAAAGCCGGAAGAGAACATGGTATACTATGTGATGAACAAAGAGATCACCGGCAGCTTCTACATATAATATGCGAAGCCGGTAAAATGCGCAAATAACAAGTGCAACTTATGAGCCCCCAAAGTTGAAAACACCACTTTGGGGGTTTTGTGTCTGTAAAATTTTACCAAACATTATATTTCTAAAGGATGACAGAATGCAAAAAAAGTCGGAGAAGACTATTTTAATATTGTACCTGCTGGGGTTTCTTACGCTTGCACTGACCATGGCACTATTCCAGCCGCTTGCCAATACACCGCCGTTATACGGCAATCCCCCGGATGAACATGCGAGGTATCTGATTCCGCAGTTTATCTGCAAATACGGCAGGATTCCTACCGGACTGGAAGAAGAGGTGAGGATCCCTTCTTACGGGTTCTCGTATGCGTTATATAATGTGTTCCCATACATTCTACAGGGATATCTGATGCGCTTCGTAAGCTTGTTTACGGCATCCGAAGCAGCGCTTTTGTATACCGCCCGTCTGGTGAATGTGACATTTGGACTGCTGATGGCAGGCGTCGTTTACCTGATCGGGAAAAAAGTGTTCCGGGATGACCGGTTCCGCTGGCTGTTCTGTTTTGCCGTGACGTATCTCCCGGAAGGATTGTTCCTACACACTTATGTGAATACGGATTCCTGCTGTATGCTGTCGACTGCTATGATGGTGTATGCACTGGTCTGTGTCTATCAGGACGGGATCAATGTCCGTAACAGTCTGTGGATGAGTGGCGGCATTATTCTTTGCGCGCTTTCTTATTATAATGCCTACGGATATATCGTGAGCTGTATTTTGCTGTTCCTGGCATTCTTTTTGCAAAAAAAGGAAAACGGGAAATACTCTTATGACTGGAAAAACATGTTGAAATACGGCTGTCTGATCGCCGGTGTGGTGCTACTCGGAATCGGCTGGTGGTTTATCCGCAGCTATATCGTGCTGGACGGTGATTTATTAGGACTGCAGACCCGTGAAGAAATGGCAATCAAGTACGCAGCGCCGAGTGTCAATCCCCTGACGATGCAGACCTATCAGTCCATGGGATACACTGTGACGGAGATGTTTCGGGAACGCTATACGATTTCCGGTCTGTTTCACAGCTTTGTGGCAGCCTTTGGTTCCATGTCGATCTACGGAAGTATCTGGCTGTACCGTGCATACAAATTATTTTTTACAGTGGGGTGCGTGGGAAACCTCCTATACCTGATCTGTTACAAGCGGCGCCGTAAGATCACCGGCAGAGAATGGTTTTTCCATATAAATATGATCTACTGTATTCTGATGCCTGCCTTTTTGACCGTCTATTATGCCTATACGACGGATTATCAGCATCAGGGACGCTATCTGCTTCCGGCGCTGGTTCCGCTCATGTATTATATGGTAAAAGGGATTCAGAAGCTTTCTGAAGTAAAAATCAAAACTTACACATTTCCAAGGTGGATGGTGAATGCCGGCGTGGCGTTGTGCTTTTTTATCCTTGTCGGAAGTGCAGTATATATGGTATATGTGAGGGCGCTTCCCATCTATCTGGAGACAGGGCTGGTGATGAAGTAACCCCGTTCCTAAAATGAGACACCGAAGATGCAGTTTCGCAAATACGGTGTGAAACAGTTACAGAATATAGTAATTACACAGGGACAAATGTGTGGTGAGTGTTTACATTCATGGACATGTTTGTCCCTGTTTTTTGGGGCGGTTATTTTGAAAATTATGTGCCGGACAAAAGTTCGTTACTTTTCTTCGCAGTTTATATTTTATTTAGAAACATTTAGAAATATTTCCCGAAAAAGCTGTTGACAATAATATCCCATAGTGATACTTTATGGTAAGAAGATGTTAGCACTCCCTTTGATTGAGTGCTAATAATCCCAAAGGGAGTGATGGAATGCAATTGGACGACAGAAAAACAATTATATTGCAAGCCATTATCCGGAACTACTTGGAAACGGGTGAGCCGGTCGGCAGCAGGACCATTTCGAAATATACAGATTTGAATCTGAGTTCCGCAACCATTCGGAATGAGATGGCAGATCTCGAAGAGATGGGATACATTATACAGCCGCACACTTCCGCGGGAAGGATTCCTTCCGATAAGGGATATCGCTTCTATGTGGATACCATGATGGCGGACAGAGAGCATGAAGTCAATGAGATGAAAGATATGCTCTTAGAGAGACAGGATAAGCTGGAGAACCTGTTAAAGCAGGTGGTAAAGACCCTGGCTCAGAACACACAATACGCTACCATGATCAGTGCACCGCAGGTACACCGTAATAAGGTAAAGTTCATTCAGCTATCCAGAGTGGATGCCGGACAGATCCTGGCAGTGATCGTTGCCGAAGGCAATGTGATCAAGAACAACATCCTGACAGTGAATCAGGAGTTGAATGATGAGACATTACTGAAGCTGAACATCCTGTTGAACACCCACCTCAATGGATTATCCATGGAGGAGATCAATCTGGGAATGATCGCAGCGATGAAACAGCAGGCCGGAATCCACAGTGAGATCGTCAG
>ERZ1034946.109-NODE-109-length-70018-cov-9.796993_pt1 | contig 70018 bp, 65 predicted proteins | sample MGYA00520591_ERZ1034946 | MGnify/ENA primary metagenome ERZ1034946 (study PRJEB33766, sample SAMN09781753) | gut metagenome | biome: gut microbiome | host: Homo sapiens | place: Madagascar | study: EMG produced TPA metagenomics assembly of the PRJNA485056 data set...
TTTTTATTTTAGCATGAAATTTGCGGGAAGTGAATCCCTTCCCAGGGTGGAGCATTTCGCATGTGGCGGATTCCCTTCCGGGATGGAGCATTTCCACATACGGTGGATTCCCTTTCCAGCGGGAGCATTTCGCATGCGGCAGGTATATCTCCTTCCGGCGGGAGCATTTTGCATGCGGCAGTTGCGAGGAGGGGAAGCATTCATAGTTGCGAAGGCCATGCTCCCCTCCTCGCGCTCCACCCCTCCCGGCCACGCCGCTGTTCTGCGCTGTGGAATGTGTTGCTTTGCTGGTGAGGTGATGTATTCTACGGTGTTGGTTATTGTAGGTTGTGCCGATATGAGTGGATGTTCTACTGTTATCTCATTACTGACAAATACTAATACAATATCCCATAATTTAAGCATCCATATTACATCATATCCCCCATTATAATGACACACTTAATCATATTCACAAACACTCTTCTACCAAAAACACAGGGAACAGGCCCGCTACGCGGGCCGCTTTCCCGTCCGCCCTCATCCATCGGCTCAGCCTGGCGTCCTCGATACTGTCGAATCCATCGCCCCACCAAAAACGTCACACACACCACAACGTACGCTCCAAAAAAGCGTGCCCAGAAAGGGGGAGCGCGAGGGGGAAATACGCGGGCTTCGCAACTCCGAGCGCTTTCCCCCTCGCAAATTTCCGCCGGGAAACAATTCCCGGATTTCCCCCGCTGTATCACAGCGATACGTTTGCATTCATACATTAAAGCGTAACGCTTTTAATCACTAAATTTCGAATATAAGTATACCATCCTGATAAGAAATGTCAACCACCTTTTCCACAACAAAAATCCCCAACATAAAAAACAAAAATAATATATAAAAAAGCCGGACACACATCCAACAGACATGCGTCCAGCTATACATTTTTTACTTGCAGTTATTTTCAAAAAACTCAATCCAACTCTTCATCCACATACTTCTGTATATTAGAAGCATTCACATACTTCTTAACCTGTGCCCCGTCAGTGATCACAAGTGTAGGTGCCTGACGGATTCCATACTGCTTGACAAGCTCTGGATTCTGCTCGGCATCGATGATCTCCAGTTCTTCGTCTTCCAGCATTTTCTTTGCCATACGACAATTCGGACAAGTACTGGTTGTGAAGAGATATTTGTGAGATGCCACCGGCTGGATCTCAACCTCATCACCTTTCATGGTCATCATGCTGGTGTGTACTTTTTTCAGCTGGGAATGGGTAATATCATAGAGGGTACGGTTCTTGTACTCCTGTGTTTTACCATCGTTCCAGTTCTGTACCGGACGGTAGTATCCGGTGATACGGCTGTAAACCTCGGCCTTCTTTCCACATTTCGGGCAGGTGAAATGCTCGCCGCTGATGTAGCCATGCTCCTGACATACGGAATAAGTCGGAGAAATGGTGTAATATGGCAGACGATAATTCTCCGCGATCTTACGTACCAGAGACGCTGCTGCCTTCCAGTCCGGAAGCTTCTCTCCCAGGAATGCGTGGAATACAGTTCCGGATGTATACAGAGTCTGCAGATCATCCTGAATATCCAGTGCGTCAAAAATATCAGCGGTATAATCAACCGGCAGATGAGAGCTGTTTGTATAATACGGAGTATCGCCCTCTTTTCCTGCTGTCTTGATATCCGGATAACGGCTTCTGTCGTGTTTGGCAAGACGGTACGCCGTGGACTCTGCCGGTGTTGCCTCCAGGTTGAAAAGCTCTCCCGGATACTGCTCCTGGTAGTCGGAAAGACGGTTTCTCATATGCTCCAGAACTTCTTTCGTAAACTTCTGGGTTTCCGGATCTGTCATGTCTTTTTTCAGCCAACATGCATTTAAGCCCGCTTCGTTCATTCCCACAAGACCGATGGTGGAAAAATGATTCTCAAAGCTTCCGAGATATCTCTTGGTGTACGGATACAGTCCCTCATCCAGAAGTCTGCTGATCACATCTCTTTTGATGTGAAGAGATCTCGCGGAGATATCCATCATATGATCCAGACGCTGATAAAATTCCTTCGGTGTTCTGGAAAGATATGCGATACGTGGCATATTGATGGTTACAACACCTACAGAACCTGTGCTCTCACCGGAACCGAAGAAACCGCCGCTCTTTTTGCGGAGCTCACGGAGATCCAGGCGGAGGCGGCAGCACATGCTGCGGATGTCGCTTGGTTTCATATCACTGTTAATATAGTTGGAAAAATACGGTGTACCGTACTTGGAAGTCATCTCAAAGAGAAGTCTGTTATTCTCGGTATCAGACCAGTCAAATTCCTTTGTGATGGAATAGGTCGGGATCGGATACTGGAATCCACGTCCGTTGGCATCTCCCTCGATCATGGTCTCGATAAATGCCTTATTGACCATATCCATCTCTTTCTTACAGTCTTTGTACTTGAAGTCCATGTCCTTGCCGCCTACGATTGCCGGAAGTTCTGCAAGGTCGTCCGGAACAGTCCAGTCCAGTGTGATATTGGAAAATGGTGCCTGAGTTCCCCAGCGGCTCGGAGTATTTACGCCGTATACAAAAGACTCAATGCATTTCTTTACTTCTGTATAGGAAAGGTTGTCTACCTTTACAAAAGGAGCCAGGTAGGTATCAAAAGATGAAAATGCCTGTGCGCCTGCCCACTCGTTCTGCATGATTCCCAGGAAATTGACCATCTGGTTGCAGAGTACGCTTAAATGCTTGGCAGGTGCGGAAGTGATCTTGCCCTCGATTCCGCCAAGACCCTCACGGATCAGCTGTTTCAGGGACCATCCTGCACAGTATCCAGTCAGCATGGACAGATCGTGGATATGGATATCCGCATTTCTGTGTGCCTCCGCAATCTCGTTGTCATAGATCTCCGACAGCCAGTAATTGGCAGTAACTGCTCCGGAGTTGCTTAAGATCAGTCCTCCTACGGAATAGGTTACGGTTGAGTTCTCTTTTACACGCCAGTCCTCAACCTTCACATAGCTGTTTACGATCTCTTTATAGTCAAGGATGGTAGATTTCATATTGCGGATCTTCTCACGCTGCTTGCGATAAAGGATATACGCCTTGGCAACATCGGAATATCCTGCCTGGATCAGTACGTTCTCCACACTGTCCTGGATATCTTCCACAGAGATCCGGTTGTTCTCGATCTTATTCTGAAAATCCGCTGTAACACGAAGTCCCAGAAGATCGATCATATCCGGGCTGTAATTCTTGCCCTTGGCATCAAACGCCTTATCAATTGCCGCGGTGATCTTCCCCATTTTAAATTCGTCTAATTCACCGTCTCTTTTTACTACCTGAAACATAAGAAAATGCCTCCCTCATGCATGTATTTATAAAGCGGACTCTCTTATTCCGCCTCACTTACCTGCCCATGAACATACCCCGTTTCACGATCTATGTTCAAAGCGCTGTAGGCTTATTGTATCAGACACACTCCTTTGCGTCAACACAAAAAGCACCATATATAGTGTCCATTTTGTTCACGGTACTATATATGGTACTGAGTAGTTTTTTTAACATTATGTAACTTTCGGATAGATTTCCCGCGGAACCCTTGCTTTTACAGCGATTCCGCCTTCTGTATATTCTTCCGAAAGAAGCTGTCCATACTCACGGATCAGCTGGATCTGACCTGCTTCTGAATATGGAAAAAGCCGCTCCATATAAATCTGGCCTTCTGCAAGAATCTCCGAAAGAAGCTGTTTAAATTCTCCAAGTCCCTCTCCTGTCCGTGCGGAAATTTTCAGCGTATGATCTGCACGGAGATCCCGAAGGCTTTCCCCGGAAACGCGGTCCTGCTTGTTAAAAAGTGTGATTGTCTTTTTCCCAAGGGCGCCCAGTTCTTTCAGGGTCTCATATACGATATGCATCTGCATCTCCGCCTGGGGATTGGACGCATCTACCACATGAATGATGTAGTCCGCATATTTGGCTTCTTCCAGGGTACTCTTGAAGGCTTCTACCAGATTATGTGGAAGTTTACGGATAAATCCTACAGTATCCGTAAGAAGAAGCTGCTGCCCGTCATCCAGTGTCAAAAGACGTGTAGTGGGGTCCAGCGTGGCAAAAAGCTTATCCTCCGAAAGCACCGACGCACCGGTCAGTGTATTCAAAAGCGTGGATTTCCCGGCATTGGTGTAACCCACAATAGCCGCAGTCTTCAGATTTCCTACCGCTCTTCTGGAACGGATCAGCTCCCTGTGTTTCTCCACCTGGGAAAGTTCCTGCTTCAGTGCGGAGATCCGGTTTCGGATCAGACGGCGGTCTGTCTCCAGTTTCTTCTCACCGGGGCCTCTGGTACCGATTCCTCCTCCAAGTCGTGAAAGGGAAGAACGAAGTCCCACAAGACGTGCGGAACGATAACGAAGCTGTGCAAGCTCTACCTGGATCTTACCTTCGCTTGTAACAGCACGCTTCGCAAAAATATCAAGGATCAACAATGTACGGTCCATGACTTTGCATTCCAGTTCCCGCTCCAGATTGTTCATCTGTGCAGGAGAAAGCTCATCGTCACAGATCACGCCATTGGCATTCAAAGCATAGAGAAGGCCTTTTACCTCCTCGATCTTGCCTTTTCCGATATAGGTACCGGGGTGTACTGCCTCACGGTTCTGAATGATCCTGCCAGCAACAGCCGCGCCGGCTGTAGCCGCAAGCTCCCCAAGTTCATCCAGGGATTCTTCCATGTCGTCCCCCAGATTCGCCTGGACACCGATCAGAATAACCCGATCCTGTATTTCCTCAAAATATTCCATATCAGCCCTCCGAAGACGTTCTGGTTTTCAGAAAAGCCAGCTCTTTTTTTGCGGCGGAATCTTCCGGGAACATGTCAATATATTCCTGTGCCTTGGTCAGTGCGGTAGCAAAATCCAGTTTCTTCTCATAGGCTACGATCTCATTGAACAGAAGGCTCTGCATCTCGTCTGTGGTAGCAGTAGGAAGGCCCTTTGTAATGTTATCAAGAGCGGAATCATAATCCCCGTTCCGGATATCACACAGTGCCAGGCCGTTATATCCCTTGGCGGAATCTCCCACTGCGGAAATATACTGTTTATACATTGCCTGGGCATTTTCCACATCATCCTGAGCCAGATATACCATTCCCAGGAGAAGAAGAGCTTCCGTATTATCCTTCTTGGTTGCTTCCAGGAGCTCTTTTTTTGCATTGGTGTAGTCTTCCATATAGTAGTAGACACGGCCTCTGTCACAGTGATCCTGAGCGTCCTTGGCCTCAGAAGAAAGAGCAGCCTCCAGATATCTGGTTCCGTCTGCTTCCATATCTTTATCCAGGTATGCCTCATAAATCTGGATCGCCATATCATAGGTGGCATCCTCTCCGTAAGCCTGTTTGAAGTTAGACGCAGCTTCCTCGTAGGAATCCATAGCAAGAGCAACTTTTCCGGTGAGGAAATAACTGCTTGCATCCATGGAAAAATCTTCTCCAAGTGTCTGGCAGTCTGCCATGGCGTCCTCATACTTGCCCCATTTCAGCTCTGCGGTAGCACGGTAGGACAGGATATCTTTGCGGAGGCTTTTGCTTACATTATCGCAGTTCAGTGCCTCTGTAAAATTATTCACCGCATCCTCATATTTGCCAAGACGCAGGCTTGCAATCCCCGCCCCACGGTAGGACTGTGCCAGTTTTACCCCGTTCTGGATAGAACTCTGATACTCCTCCAGGGCATACTTGTAGCTTCCCTGGGAAAGATCTTTTCCGGCCTGTTCGTATATTTTTGTTTTTTCACTGCCGCAGCCGCCCAGAAGCAAAGCTCCTGTAACGGCTGCAAGAATCAATACGGTCTTTGTATTTTTCATGGAATTCCTTATTCTACAACAAGCCCTTCGGCTTCCATTACATCAACAACACTGTCTACATATTTATGGCAGAGTTCATCGGTTCCTGCTTCTACCATAACACGGATCAACGGCTCTGTACCGCTTTCACGTACCAGGATACGGCCATCATCGCCAAGTGCCTCCGCTGCGGCCTCAATGGCTGCTTTTACCTTCTCGTTCTCCAGGGCGGTTTTCTTATCGGAAACACGCACATTGCGGAGAAGCTGCGGATAAACCTTCATCTCCTTGGCAAGGTCGCAAAGTGTGGCTTTCTGATCCACGCATGCCTCCATGATCATAAGAGAAGTAAGGATTCCGTCACCGGTAGCAGAATAACGGCTGAAGATAATATGTCCGGACTGCTCACCGCCGATACTGTAATTGTTTTCCATCATGTTCTCGGCAACGTATTTGTCACCAACTGCAGTCTGCTCGTAGTCGATGCCTTCCCGCTCCAGAGATTTGTAAAGACCAAGGTTTGACATAACAGTTGTTACAACCGTATTTCCGTTCAGCTGTCCTTTTTCTCTTAAATATTTGCCGCAGACATACATGATCTTGTCACCGTCAATGATATTTCCGCGGTGGTCTACAGCAATACAGCGGTCTGCATCGCCATCATAAGCAAAACCGATATCCAGACCTTTGTCGATCACAAACTGTCTCAGAACTTCAATATGTGTGGAGCCACATCCACGGTTAATATTCGTTCCGTTCGGCTCATTATTGATCACATAAGTTTTTGCACGGAGTGCGTCAAAAACACTCTTGGCAATGGCAGATGAACTTCCGTTGGAGCAGTCCAGTCCCACCTTGATATTCTTGAAATCGTGGCATGGAATAGAGATCAGATGTCCGATATAACGGTTTCTTCCAGATGCAAAATCAACCGTACAGCCGATATCTTCTCCGGTTGCCAGCGGAAGTTCTTCGATCTCTCCATCCAGATAAGCCTCGATACGTGCTTCAATATCTGCGGAAATCTTCTGTCCGTTCTCATTGAGGACTTTGATTCCATTATCGTTAAACGGATTATGGCTTGCGGAAATCATGATACCGCAGTCAAAATCTTCTGTACGTACCACATAGGATACACTTGGAGTTGTGGTTACATGAAGCAGATAGGCGTCTGCTCCGGATGCGGTAAGTCCTGCCGCAAGGGCATACTCAAACATGTAACTGCTTCTTCTTGTATCCTTGCCGATCACGATCTTCGCCTTGTGATCTCTGCCGTAATACCAGCCAAGATAACGTCCCACACGAAATGCATGATCTGCTGTAAGTTTTACATTTGCTTCACCACGAAAACCATCTGTTCCGAAATATTTACCCATAATGCTCTCCTTTATTACTGATACAGTCCTTCCGGATAAACGCCGTCATCTGTAAGTTTTTTAAATGCAGCCTGTACAGATGCCTTATCTTCCTGATAAGTAACACCAAACCACTCGTCCTTTGTCTCAAGAACGTCAACTGCTGCTTTTCCGGAATGGATCAGCTGGTCGATAAGCTCTGGAAGAAGATATTCTTTTTTGATGTCTCCCTCTTTGATTCCACCAAGGAACTCAATGAAGCCTTTCTCAAGGATTTCCATAAATTCCGGTGTCAGTCCCCACATGTTCATGGAAACAAGGCTCTTGGTATCCAGTGCTTCTGCTGTACCGTCGTCATTTCTTGTTTCTGCGCCGTCTGCTGTCTTGAAGATGTTATGTGTCTCTGTAACGCCGACAAGCTTGCCGTCCTCAATATGGCACACACCTCTTGTAACGCTTCCGTTGTCGCTTAATGTATTTCCAAGGCGGAAACCTGCCATGCAGATGTGCATCGGGCCATCCTGCGGATGATCCTGTACCAGATAGTCGTGAACTTTTACGTAGGCCTCTTTTCCATAGTAGTCATCTGCATTGATAACAGCGAATGGCTCGGAAAGGACTTTCTTTGCTGCCAGTACGGCATGTCCGGTTCCCCATGGCTTGGTACGGTCTGCCGGTTTCCGGAAATCTCCCGGAAGATCATCGATCTCCTGGAATGCATAAGCAACCTCTGTAATCTTGGAGATACGGTCTCCGATCACTTTTTTGAACTCATCCTCAAGGTCTTTACGGATAATAAATATAACCTTGTTGAATCCTGCCTCCAGTGCATCATGGATAGAATAGTCCATAATGATCTCACCCTTCGGTCCTACCGGTGCAAGCTGCTTGATTCCTTTTCCAAAACGGCTGCCAATTCCGGCTGCCATGATTACCAGTGCTGTCTTTTTCATGTTTCGTTTCCTCCTGATTTATTATAGTTTTTTGAACTCTATCTCTGTAATTAACGATTACTCCTGTTCATTGAGCTTGGTCAGCTTCACTGCCTGGTCTGCCGCGATCAGGCTGTCGATGATCTCATCCAGATCTCCGTTGAGGATATTCTCAAGGCGATGAAGGGTAAGTTTGATCCTGTGGTCTGTCACACGTCCCTGCGGGAAGTTGTAAGTACGGATCTTCTCGGAACGATCACCGGTACCGATCTGGCTTCTTCTTGCCTCTGCCTCAGCGTCGTGCTGCTTGGCAAGTTCCATCTCATACAGACGGGAACGGAGCACGCGAAGTGCCTTATCCTTGTTCTTAAGCTGAGATTTCTCATCCTGGCAGGAAATTACGATTCCTGTAGGAATATGGGTAAGACGTACGGCAGAGTCTGTGGTGTTGACACACTGACCACCGTTTCCGGATGCACGGAATACATCGAATTTACATTCATTGAGATCCAGATGGAAATCAATCTCTTCTGCCTCCGGCATGATGGCTACAGTACAGGTAGAAGTATGGATTCTTCCGCCGGACTCTGTCTCCGGTACTCGCTGTACACGATGCACACCGCTTTCATATTTCAGTCTGGAATATGCACCCTCACCTTTGATCATGAAAGTAACTTCCTTGAAACCGCCGATACCGTTCTCATTAAGGCTGAGCATCTCAGTCTTCCAGCGGCGGGATTCCGCGTATTTCACATACATACGGTAGATCTCTGCCGCAAAGAGAGCTGCCTCATCACCGCCTGCGCCTCCACGGATCTCAACGATAACATTCTTGCTGTCGTTAGGATCTTTCGGAAGAAGAAGGATCTTCAGCTCATGCTCCAGCTCCTCCACTCTCTTTCTTGCATCAGAAAGCTCCTCTTTCAGCATCTCACGCATCTCTTCGTCCTTCTCGCTCTCAAGCATGGAAAGACTGTCCTCGATGGTTTCTTTGTTTTTCTTATATTCTTTATATGCGTCAACGATTGGCTGCAGGTCGCTCTGCTCTTTCATCAGCTTCTGAAAATGCGCCGGATCATCGGTTACCCCCGGTTCTCCCAGCTCATTGAGAAGCTCTTCAAAACGTACCAGCAGATCATCCAGTTTATCAAACATGTATTTCCTCCTGTTTCTGATACCTGTAAATCACAATTTTTACAAAGGCTTCTGCCCCATCACTACACGGTCAAGGCCCGGAAGATCTTTTACCACCTGAACCTTTTCAAAACCGGCATTTCTCAGCATTTCACTGACTGCCTCCCCCTGGGTGCAGCCGATCTCATACAGAAGCCATCCGCCCGGTTTCAGATACTTTCCGGCCTCTGCGGTGATCTTTCTGTAAAAATAAAGCCCGTCTTCCATTCCGTCAAGAGCCTTCCTTGGATCATGAAGGCGGACTTCTTCCATCAATGTTTCAATTTCTTCTGTTGCGATATAAGGCGGGTTTGAAATAAGAATATCATATTTCCCACCTTCTTTTCCACCTTTTTCGCAAAAATACGGTGCCGAGAACAGATCACTTTCCACAAAATCCGCCCGGTTCTCCACATTCAGAAGACTGGCGTTCTCTTTGGCCACCTCCAGTGCTTCCGGCGAAACATCCACACCGACACCATGGGCATCCTGCCGTTCCAGAAGAAGGCTTATGAGAATGCAGCCTGAACCCGTACACATATCCAGAATCTCCGGTTTCTCCACATCATCAAGGCATTTCAGCCCTTCTTCCACAAGTGTCTCCGTGTCCTGTCTCGGGATCAGCACATTTTCGTTTACATAAAATTCATAGCCCATAAAAAAAGCCTGATGAGTCAGCTGCTGTACAGGAATATGTCCTGCCCGCCTGCCGATCAGCTCAAGATACTCTGCTGCGGTCTCATCAGACACCGGTTCATCACCATGTGCAAAATAGTATGCCCGGTTCTTTCCGGTCTTATATTCCAGAAGGAGCCAGGCATCCAGCCCGGCTTCTTCCAATCCGTTATCTTTCAGTATCGTTGTTCCTTTTTTGAGAAGTGACTCAAGAGTCTGCATGGCTTGTCTCCTCTGTCTCATAAGGGATGTCCAGGTCAAATTCCTCTTTCAGATAGGCTCTCCAGTCAAAAACCGCCTCAACAGCCTTGATGGCTACTTCTGCCATATCTGCGGTTGGTTCCTTGGTGGTGAATTTCTGCATGGCAAGACCTGGTTTACTCATAATGTCCGCAAATTTACTGTCTGTTCTTCCTGCCCACTGGATGATCTCAAAAGAGATTCCCGCAACTACCGGTACCATAAGAAGTCTTCCAAACAGTCTTACCCAGTAAACCGGGACCAGCACAAACACAAAGTGCAGCACAATACTTACCAGCATGACCAGGAACAGAAAACTGGTTCCACAGCGCTTATGGAGCCTGGAACTCTTCAGTACGTTCTCCACAGTCAGTGGCAGTCCATGTTCCACACAGTTGATACATTTATGTTCCGCACCGTGGTACATAAAAGTTCTCTGGATATCCTTCATTCTGGAGATCAGGAACATATATCCCATAAACAGTGCCAGCTTTACAAAAGCTTCTACTACAGTAACCAGGAATTCCGAAGCGCCTACCTTGCGGATCAGACTGGCCAGTATATACGGAAGAAACATAAAAGCAGCCACAGATACTACCATAGAAACAGCTACCGTAATGTAAAGAAGCCACTTGAACTGCTTATCTTCTTTGGCTTTCTTTGCGGAAAGCTCCTCTTCTGTAAGCTGCTCATTCTTCTTCGCAGTTTCTTCATCTTCCTCGTCACCTGCGATCTCCGCAGAGTACATCAGGCATTTCGTGCCTACCACAAGAGAATCCACAAAACTTACCACACCACGGATGATGGGCTTCTTCAGAAACGCATGGTTTCCGAAGGTACATTTATAGTCTTCTACTTTCAGCTCGATCTCCTGGTCCGGACGGCGCACTGCGATAGAATATTTGTCCTTGTGGCGCATCATGATGCCTTCCATCACGGCCTGTCCGCCAATATTCGATGATTTCATTCATTCTCTCCTGTGCAAACTGAAAAAATTTTTCAGTTAAAGAAAGGTTGAGATTTCCCAACCTCAACCTTCTCATTTCCTGTATTCGCAATAATTACTTATTCAGGCCGTATTTCTTGTTGAACTTATCGATACGTCCACGAGCCTGTGTAGCCTTCTGCTGTCCTGTGTAGAACGGATGGCATTTGGAGCAGATCTCAACGTGGATGTCCTCTTTAGTAGAACCTGTTACGAAAGTGTTTCCGCAGTTGCAGGTTACAGTTGCCTGATAGTAGTTCGGATGGATTCCTTCTCTCATGATTTTCACCTCTCTATATAATTTAATATTATTCGTATACAATTGACGAATTCCATTTTAAACAGCTTGCTAAGTATAACACAGCTTTCCTGAAAATGCAAGGACTTTATAAAAATTTCTGTTTCTTTACAGTCTGTACCAGCTCCGCATTGGTCCTGGTTCTGGCAAAGGTATTCAGAATCTGTTCTACCGCCTCATCGGACTTCATTCCGTTGAGTGCTTTTCGCATAATATAAACAGCTTCCTGCTCATCCTTGCTGAGAAGAAGATCCTCTCTTCTGGTTCCGGATTTCTGGATGTCGATAGCCGGGAATACACGTTTTTCCTGTAATTTACGGTCAAGAACAAGCTCCATATTACCGGTTCCCTTGAACTCCTCATAGATGACATCGTCCATCTTGCTTCCGGTATCCACAAGTGCCGTTGCCAAAATCGTCAGGCTTCCGCCCTCACGCATATTACGGGCTGCGCCAAAAAATCTCTTAGGCATATGAAGGGCCGCCGGATCAAGACCACCAGATAAAGTCCTTCCACTTGGCGGGATAATCAGGTTATAGGCTCTGGCAAGTCGTGTAATGGAATCCAGAAGGATGATCACATCCTGTTTATGTTCTACCAGACGACGGGCACGCTCCACAACCATCTCGGAAACTCTCTTATGATGCTCCGGAAGTTCATCAAACGTGGAATAGATCACTTCCACATTAGGTCCCTGGATTGCTTCCTTGATATCGGTAACCTCCTCCGGACGCTCATCGATCAGAAGGATAATGAGATGCATATCCTTATTATTCTTAAGGATGGACTTGGCAACATCTTTCAGAAGGGTTGTCTTACCGGCTTTCGGCGGGGATACGATCATTCCTCGCTGTCCCTTTCCGATGGGGCTGATCAGGTCTACGATACGCATGGCAGTTGTGCCGCCTGCACGTTCCATAACCAGTCTCTCATTAGGGAAAATCGGCGTCATATCTTCGAAATTATACCTTCTCTGCCCCTCACTTGGGTGGAATCCGTTGATGGAGGATACGTAAAGAAGTGCGCTGAATTTCTCGCCCTGGGTCTTGATACGGATATTTCCCTGGATGATATCACCGGTCTTTAAGTTAAAGCGGCGGATCTGGGAAGGAGAAACATAAATATCGTTCTCACCTGGAAGATAATTGGCGCAGCGGATAAATCCGTAGCCATCCGGAAGTACTTCAAGAATTCCATTTGCCTTCTCACCACTGTCCAGCTGTGTGGACTCTGAAGGAACATTTCCATTCTCTCTGGCAGATTCCCGGTTATAATCCCGGTTGGCCTCTCTGTTATAATCTCTGTTATAGTCTCTCCGGACATTTACACTTCTGTGTTCCTGTTCCGTTCTTTCTGTCCGGTATTCTTTACGCTCCTGCAGGGTCTCTCCTGCGGGACGTGTATGATATTCTGTTTTTTCTGTTTCCTGTTTCTTTTCTTTCAGATTATTTTCTCCGGATGTGCTCCTGCGTACTTCTTCAGGATTTCCTTTTGCGGATTCTTTCGCATCTTCTTCCAGCATTCTCTCAATCAGTGCCGGTTTTCTCAAAGTGGAAATCCCCTTCATCCCTCTCGCTTTTGCCAGGTCTTTCAGCACTGCCAGAGATAATGATTCATACTTTTCTCTCATAAATACCTCTACCCTTAACTCTTATAAAATGTAATTTAATTATTTATTCTGGAAATCCGATACAGCCTGACATGGCTGCACTGGTGTCTGAACCGTTATTGAATGTAATGTGATTATTATTATGATATTAATATACACTATTTTTGAAGCAATGCAAGAAATTTTTATCGACAATTTCACCGGAGAAATTTTATTATAACACAAAAACGCCCGGGAATTTCCCGGGTGTTCCATATAACAGCTTGTTATTTCCAGACTACTTTATAAACATTCATGATTTTTGTTATCTGTGCGTCTGTAACCTTTGAGAGTGCATTGACAATTGCCTCATAGGTCTGCGGACGCTGAGACTTCAGAGCTGACGGATTCTCTACATAATTCAGAACAGACTCTGCAAAATACTCGGAAGCATTCTGTGTTGCATACGCTTTTCTGACGCCTGTGAATTTGGATTTTTCGCTGTTGTATACAGCTTCAAAGGAACTGGTTGTATCCACGTTTCCGGCTACAAAAGCAAGGAAATGTCCAAGTTCATGATAAATGGTGGAATCCTCACACTGAAGTGTGATCATTCTTGTCTTGGCATCAAAGTGTCCCGCATAGGATACGCTTGGATCAACAGTTACAGTAAATCCCATCTTTGTGTAGGCATTCAGTACTCTGCTGTCCATCTGTGGCGCAATGGATGCTACATTGCTGATTGTGTATTTCTCTTTTTTTACATTTGTATTTGCAGTTGTGGATTTTGTTGTGGTCTGCGCTGCCGCAACAACGGTTGTGGTTGTTTTTACAGTTGTTGTAACCTTCTGTGTCTGTACGACCTTTTTGGATTTCTTGGTGAATTTCTGATTTGTATCTGTCTGTACTGTTGTCTGGGTTTTTACTGTTGTTGTCTGGTTCTTTTTGGTTGTTGTTGTTGTTTTTTTCTTGGTTGGAAGTTTTTTGCTGTAAGTTTTTGTTGCTGCTTTCTTTAAATTGATTGTTTTTTTGGTTGTTTTGCTCTTCTTGGTTGTTTTGGTTGTTACCTTCGGTTTGGATGCAAGAGGAGTATCATCATCGGTAAGCGTCTGCTCCACTACCGGATCTGTGTAACTTGGCAGTTCCGGCACCTGTGAGTCCTGCCATACCATTGCAAAGCTTCCTGCTGTGATCAATGCAGCCGCCGCGATACATCCGGCTGCAACCTTCTTCTTCATAAAGAAGTTTTTAAGGTTCATTTTTTTCATACTTTTCACACCTTTCTGAAAACCGACGTCCAGAACGTCATCCTAGTATGGTGGCCGCAGAATTTACTGCATCAAAAAAACCGCTTATTCTGAAAAATAAACGGCCGCGTCAACACATAAATCCTTTTCACCTGGATGTAATTTCTGAGTACGTCACTAAATCGGAATTTAATGCGGCAACCGGCTGTCATAGTCCTTCTTTTGTGACCTTAGACCCTTGGCTTTGCGTCCCTGCTTTTCAACAGGTTTGCCTTTATATATACAATATATGTTTTTTTCCCTTAAATGTCAACATTTCCCGCTTATTTTATCCCTGCTTCTGTCCTTTTTTTCCAGAATCTGCTATACTGTTATCTGTAAAAAAAGAAAGAAAAAAGTATATAACAGGAGAACGGCAAATATGTCAAAAACTTTATCTGTCCGTCTCTTTTTTGTGTTGCTGCTTTCCGGGATCATAATTTTTCTCCCCGGATGTGCGAAATCCGGAAATTCCGGTGAAGAACCTCCCGTTTACTCCCCTGCCCGTGTCCTCACGCCTGAGGCTCCCGGCACACAGACGCTCGGAAGTTCCCCTCTGGTTCTGGATATTTCCAATCAGGATCAGGGATATCTGACCGCACAGTCTGACTCCGAAGACTCCCGGATGAGTATACAGCTTACCACCCCTTCCGGCGTTCTCTATTCCTATTTTCTGGCACCTGAAGAACAGGCTGTCATTCCTTTTTCCGAAGGCTCGGGAGATTATGTAATCACCTGCTATCAGCAGATCGACGGAAGTCAGTACGCCGCACTGTATTCAGAAACTCTCACTGTAAAGCTTGAAAACGAATTTCTTCCATTTCTGTATCCAAACCAGTATGTAAATTTTTCCGCCGAGAGCGAAGCCTGCACACTGGCTCAGTCCCTTGTCACGGAAGAAATGAAAGATGTGGATATCCTGAAAACCTTCTACAACTATGTCACCAGCCATATCACCTATGACTATGATAAAGCAAATTCTGTAGAAGCCGGTTACCTTCCGGACATTGATGAAACCCTCCGCACAGGTACCGGAATCTGTTTTGATTATGCCGCACTGCTTACTGCCATGCTTCGAAGCCAGGACATTCCCTGTAAGCTCGAAATCGGCTATTCAGGAGAAATCAAGCACGCATGGATTGATGTTTATATCCGTGGAAAAGGCTGGGCAACAAAGGCCGTTTCTTTTGACGGAGACACCTGGCAGCTGATGGATCCTACCTTTGACGCCAATAGTGATGATGACGAAACCATCCAGGAATACATCGGAGATGAAAGCAATTATACGGTACAGTTTTCACGCTGACCGATTCCCAGCAAAAAGGAGACTTTATTATGAACTATAAACTGACCGCCCGGGAATTATCCAGTTTCTGCGGGCAGATGGGAATGCTTCTGCATTCCGGCATATCCACCACAGAAGGCCTTCATATTCTCTGTGATGAAAGTAAAACCGATACAGACCGTGAAATACTTACCCCTCTGATCCGTTCTGTGGAAGAAAACGGTTCTCTTTCCCAGGCACTGGAAGAGGTCGGCTGTTTCCCTGCATCTATGACTGCCTATGTAAAAACAGGCGAGGAAACCGGCTGCCTGGATGAAATTATGAACAGTCTTTCCGAACATTATAAACAGGAACAGGAAATCTCCCAGCAGATCCGAAGCGCTGTCACCTATCCTCTGATCATGCTTGGCATGATGGCAGTGGTAATTCTTGTTCTTCTGGTAAAAGTCCTTCCTGTTTTTCAGCAGGTGTTTCAGCAGATGGGACTGGAAATGAACGGGGTTTCCCGGGGACTCCTCAATGCCGGCAATGTAATCAGTCACTACTCTGCCGTTTTTCTGATTCTTGCCGCTGTTCTGATTGGCTTCATCCTTTTTTTCAGCCTTACCGAAAAAGGCCGCTCAAGCCTCCGGAAACTGGTTACCCATCTGCCCATATTTCGTGAGATCCCCGTTGCCATAGATTACAGCCGTCTGGCCCAGGGACTGTCTCTTGGCCTTCGAAGCGGTCTCTCCCCGGAAACAAGCCTTGAACTTACAAAAGCGTTGCTTTCACAGCCGGAGCTTCTCACAAAACTCCAGAAAACCTCTGACCTTCTTAAGGAAGGGGAAGCTTTTTCAGAAGCGCTTACAAAATCCGGACTTTTTGGAGGCATGGAGGGCCGTCTTATCCGTGTATCGTTTTATTCCGGATCCAGCGATGAAACTTTACACAGCCTTTCCGAACAGTACTCTGAGAAATCTTTAAACCTGATTTCTCAGGCGGTTTCCATTGTAGAACCTACCATTGTGATTCTGCTTTCGCTTCTGGTGGGACTTGTACTGCTTTCCGTAATGATGCCTCTTCTGGGAATTCTTTCTGATTTTGCAATGTAAGGTGGTGACAGAATGGAACTTTTTGAAAGCCGCAGAAAAAAATTTTTCCGGGGATTTCTGCTTCTTTTTCCCGTACTGCTTCTGATTCTTGCCTGTATTCTCTTTGTGGCAGGAATCAGCCATACTTCCGGGCAGGCTCTTCAGAAAGAACAGGATGCTCTGGAAAAAACATTAAAAGCCAGTGCTGTCCGTACTTATGCGCTGACCGGAGAATATCCGGAAGATCTTTCGCAGATTCTTCGTGATTACCATATTACCTATGACAAAAGCAAATTCGTTGTGGAGTACGTTCCCAACAGTTCCAATCTGCTGCCATCTATCAGCGTTATCGCCCTTTCCGGCAGCACGAAGGGAGGAAGTGCTTCATGAAGCTAAAGAAAAATACGGATCATTCCATTTCGTCCCTTTTTTCTCTCCTTCTGTTTGGTATTTTTGTCCTGTTTCTTATGCTGATGCTTCTTTTTTCCGCAAGAATCTATCAGCAGACAGTAAAACAGACCGACTCCGATTCCGAACTTGGAACCGCTATCACCTATCTGACTACCAAATTCCGGCAGCATGACCAGGCGGACGAAATCTTTTCCGGGACTCTGGACGGTACCCCTGCCCTATGTTTCCGGGATAAAATTAACGAAAAAGACTACATCACCTACATCTACCTGAAAGATGAAAACCTTATGGAACTTTTTACCGCTTCAGACTCCCAGGCCAGTTCCTCTGCAGGCACCGTAATTTCCTCTCTTTCTGATTTTCAGGTAAAAGAAATGGAACATGGTTTCTACCGTCTTTCCCTTGAAAATACTTCCGGGGTTTCCACTCAGTTTCTTCTGCACAGTACAGCTGTTTCTTCCGGCTCAGGCAAAAAGGAGGCATCATGAAAAAAACACAGCATAATTCCGGCACCAGCCTTTTTCTCATGGAAATGATCCTGGCTCTTTTATTCCTGTCCCTTTCCTCTGCTGCCTGTATTCAGATTTTTGCGGCAGCCCGGAAAAACCGTATTCAGGCAGAACAGTGGAACCAGATCCAGGCACTCACTACTTCCGCCGGGGAAGCACTGGAGGGTACCGATGGTTCTCCGGCAGAACTTCTGTCCCTTCTTCCAGGCGGCATCCAAAAAGAGGGCAATCTGATCTGGTATTATGACGACACCTGGCAAAACTGCTCCGAAAAAAACGCGTCTTATGAAATGATTTTTTCTCCGGATACTTCCTCTTCTGAAAAATCCGGAGAGCTGTCTTTCCTCCAGGTTTCGGACAAGCATATGATTTACCGGATTCCCTTAAGTTTTCCGGCTGAATACAGCGAAAAGGAGGGTTCCTGATGAAACAGAAGCATACTTTTTTTGTAACCGTGGGAATTCCCTCTCTGTTTCTGATTTTTTCTGTTCTGTGTCTCTGTGTACTGGCTCTTCTCACTCTTGGAAGTTCACGGTCTGGCCTGAACACCGCCAGGTATTCCATGGAACAGACTGAAAAATATTATAACGCCTGCAGCAAAGCCACAGAAACCGTATCTGAAATTCGAAATGAGCTGTCTCAGTACGCAGATAACGCTTCTGATGAAGCAAAATATTTTTCCCTGATACAGGCAAAAGCAGATACTGACAGGAATTTTTCCTGGGATTCCACGAAACATACCTTAACTTTTTCTACTGAAATCTCAGATACCCAGCAGCTTTGTACTGTACTTGAAATTTTTTACCCAGCAAAAAACAATGGTTCCGTTCTGGAAATCCGGCAGTGGAATACTGATCTTACCAATTCCTGGGATCCGGATACACGCCAGAATCTTTTTAAAGGAGAGTGAAATTATGGATATAGAAACCCCTATTCCCGATTTTCTGACAGAAGCAGCCAATAAACGCGTTTCTGATATCTTCATCATTGCAGGCCGCCCTCTGGCCGAAAAAATCGACGGTCATCTTCTAAGCAGTGGAGAACGACTGATGCCTGCGGAAACCGAAAATCTGCTTCGCATCATTTACAAACTTGCCGGAAACCGTGATATATCCCGGCTTCTGGAAACCGGTGACGATGACTTTTCGTTTTCCATTCCCGGCGTCTCCCGTTTCCGTGTCAACGCTTATAAACAGCGTGGTTCCCTGGCTGCCGTGATCCGTGTGATCGCCTTCCGGCTGCCGGATCCTGCAGAGCTTTCCATTCCGGAAGATGTGATGAGTGTTTCTGATTATACACGCGGCATGGTCCTTGTCACCGGTTCTGCCGGAAGCGGTAAATCTACCACTATGGCCTGCCTCATTGACCGGATTAACCACACCCGGGAAGGCCACATTATTACCCTGGAAGATCCTCTGGAATATCTTCACCGCCATGACCGCTGCATTGTCAGCCAGCGAGAGATCTGCACCGACACCGAGAGTTACTTGACTTCTCTTCGTGCCACCCTCCGCCAGAGCCCCGATGTAATCCTTCTGGGTGAGATGCGTGATTATGAAACCATACAGACCGCCATGACTGCCGCAGAAACCGGCCATCTGGTTCTTTCCAGTCTGCATACTCTGGGCGCTGCCAACACCATCGAGCGTATCATGGATGTCTTTGAACCTTCCCAGCAGCGTCAGATCGCTATCCAGCTTTCCATGGTCCTTCAGGCGGTTATTTCCCAGCAGCTGATCCCGGATGTGGACGGCCGCAACATTCCTGTTTTTGAGATTATGCGCCTGACACCTGCCATCCGAAATATGATCCGTGACAACAAAGTTCATCAGATCGAAGGCGTAATCTCCACTTCCAGCCAGGATCAGATGCGTTCCATGGACCAGAGTCTTCTGGAATTATACAAAAAAGGCCGTATCACTAAGGATACAGCCATGAGCTATGCTATGAATCCGGAGATGCTAAAACGCCGGCTTATGTAATAATACCCAAAAGCAAAATCCCTCGTCACCTGCCAAGCTTCGTGACAGTGATGAGGAATTTTTATCTTTTCTTGATCAGTGCACTACATTTCCTACAATTCCATAGGAAACAATATACATAATCACACTTGCCATAAAAAGTCCGCACAGGATCGCAATGGAGGATTTTTTGATATCCACCTCAAGAAGAGAGGCGATCAGTGCACCTGTCCAGGCGCCGGTGCCCGGAAGGGGGATTCCCACAAACAGCAGAAGTCCCAGAAATTCATATCTCTTGATCTGGTCACTCTTTCCCATAGCCCTGTTTTCCAGCTTTGTGATCAGACCTCTGAACGTCTTTGTTTTTTTCATCCATTTAAAGATCTGCCGGATAAAAAGCAGGATAAACGGAATCGGAATGATATTTCCCACGATACAGATCGGCAGTGCCTTTGCAGCCGATATCTTCAGCAGAGAGGCTGCCAGAAGGCCGCCTCGAAGCTCCAGTATCGGGATCATTGAAATGATGAACACAGCTCCCTCAGGAGAGATAAACTGTGCAAGGTGGTGTGAAAACCACTGTACCAATACTTCCATAATATCTCCTTAATCGTTATTTCTGCAGATATTCCTTCAAGAATTCTACCAGCTTTTTCATCTCCTCATCCGTGCCGATGGTGATACGGAGATGATTGTCGATCCTGTCCTTCGGGAAATATCTTACATAGATATGTTTCTCCCTCAGTGCTGCGAAAAGCTCTTTTGCCGGACAGCTCTCATGTGTGGCAAAGATGAAGTTCGCCTTGGAATCCTGGAAAGAAAATCCCAGTTTCTTAAGCTCTGTCTTTGTCCACTCTCTTGTTGTAATGATCTTATTACAACACTCCTCAAAATATACCTGATCTTTCATAGATGCCACACCGGCCACTATGGTGGTACGGTCCATGGTGTAGGAGTTGAAGGAATATTTCACATCATTGAGATATTTGATCAGCTCCGGATTTCCGAAGGCATAGCCGATACGCATGCCTGCCAGAGATCTGGATTTGGAAAAGGTCTGCACAACAAGAAGATTGTCATATTTCTCGATCAGCTGCAGTGCGGAAGTGGCTCCGAAATCCACATAAGCCTCATCTACGATCACAATGCTTTCTGGATTTTTTGCCACGATCTCCTCGATCTCGGAAAGAGGCATTTCCACACCGGTAGGTGCATTGGGATTCGGGAATACGATTCCGCCGTTTTTGCGGAAATAATCTTCTTTCCGGATATGGAACTCTTCATCCAGTGCCGGACGCTCATAAGGGATCCGGAAAAGATCGGCCCATACATCATAGAAAGAATAGGTGATATCCGGGAACAGGATCGGTTTCTCTGAATTAAAAAATGTCAGGAAACACATTGCCAGTACATCATCAGATCCAACACCTGTAAATACCTGCTCATCCTTCAGCCCGTAAAACGCGGCAATGCTGTGTACCAGGTCTCCTGCTGTCGGGTCCGGATAAAGTCTCAGGGTGTCAGTATCAAGGGCTTTCAGTGCCTTCTCCACACCCGGAGCCGGTGAATATGGATTCTCATTTGTATTCAGTTTGATCATACCGCTCTCGTTTGGCTGCTCGCCAGGAGTATACGGCACTACTTTTCGTATATTAGCTTCCCATGGTTTCATGCTGTGCTTGACCTCCTATCATATTCTTTTGCTATTGTACTCACTGGAAGGACATTTGTCAAAGGGTAATACCACCTGCCAGGCGCAAAAAGACACCCGTACCGGGTTACAGGGTACGGGTGTCTGATTTATTCGTCTTAATGAAGGGCTGTTTTGGTTCGTGTCAGGCGTTTAAGATCAGATACGTGCTACGCCTGTTGCTTTTGCTGCCTCTGCTACTGCTTTGGCTACAGCCGGTCCGACTCTCTTGTCGAATGCCTTCGGAATGATGTACTCCGGAGAAAGCTCCTCGTCTGTGATCAGATCTGCAAGAGCCTTGGAAGCTGCGATCTTCATCTCATCGTTGATATCGCTTGCTCTTACATCGAATGCACCACGGAAGATTCCAGGGAATGCAAGAACGTTGTTGATCTGGTTCGGGAAGTCACTTCTTCCTGTGGAGATAACCTTGGCTCCGCCTGCTTTTGCGTCATCCGGGAAGATCTCCGGTGTCGGGTTCGCGCATGCGAAGATGATAGCATCTTTGTTCATGGTCTTAACCATCTCTGTTGTAACTGCTCCAGGAGCGGAAACACCGATAAATACATCTGCGCCAACAAGCATATCTGCAAGGGATCCCTGTTTCTTCTGAAGGTTTGTGAGCTTGCTCATCTCTTCCTTAACCGGGTTCATTCCTTCTGTACGTCCCTCATAGATGGCACCCTTTCTGTCGCAGAGTGTAACATCCTTGAAGCCTGCCTTCAGAAGAAGTCTGCAGATAGAAATAGCAGCTGCACCTGCACCGTTCATAACGATACGAACATCCTCTTTCTTCTTTCCGACAACCTTAAGAGCATTTGTCAGACCTGCAAGTGTGATAACTGCAGTTCCGTGCTGGTCATCATGGAAGATCGGAATATCACATTTTTCTTTCAGTTTTTTCTCGATCTCAAAGCATCTCGGAGCGGAGATATCCTCAAGGTTAACACCACCGAAGGATCCGGAGATCATGTAAATAGTATTTACGATCTCGTCTACATCATGGCTCTTAATGCAAAGCGGGAATGCGTCTACATCACCGAATGCCTTGAAAAGCACACATTTACCTTCCATTACAGGCATACCAGCTTCCGGTCCGATGTCACCAAGACCAAGAACTGCGGAACCATCTGTTACAACAAGACACATATTCCATCTTCTTGTAAGCTCGTAGGATTTATTGATATCTTTCTGGATCTCAAGGCAAGGCTGAGCTACACCTGGTGTATATGCAAGAGAAAGGTCGTCTTTATTCTCAACCGGTACTCTTGTAACAACCTCGATCTTACCTTTCCAATCTCCGTGCAGTCTTAATGACTCTTTTGCATAATCCATTTTCTTTTCCTCCTTGGATAATTGTGATATATTTCATTTCAAAAGGATTACCTGAATTAATAATTGCCATTGAAGAATTTACTGTCTTTTGGAAGCTCATAGCCCTCAAAATAAGAGCCGAAGTCAAGCTTCAGATAACTGCAAAGATCAGCAAGCTCTACCATGGTATTGTCATTGACCGGAATTCCATTTTCTTTTCTGTCTTTTTCAGCAGCCACTTCTTTCTCGCCGTGTGTATAGATTCTCTCCTGGCCGTCTGCCTTCGGGCTCTCCCGAAGTGCCTCAAGGTATTCTGAAAAGTGTTTTCGGATCGCATCCGGATCCCCGAATGCTGCCGGGTTGATCGCCATAAATCCATGGCAGATACCGGTCTTATCCGGGAATGTACAGCACTTGTCGGAGGTAACGCCCATGGAAAGAATAGAGCTGAACAGCTCACAGAGCATTCCATAGCCATATCCCTTATGGCTTCCGCTGACTTCCTCGTTTCCGCCGAGAGGCATAATCCCGCCGCCCTTCTTGGCTACGATGTTTGCAAGTACATCCGGTGCATTATTGCTGGCATGACCGTTTTTGTCAAGTGCCCAGCCATCCGGAAGAGGCTTGCCCATCTTATTATACATTTCCAGTTTACCTCTGGTTACAACTGTCGTAGAACAGTCAAAGAAAAACGGATACGGATCTGCAGGCATAGAAACTGCGATCGGGTTGGAGCCCAGCATAGCCTTTCTTCCGAAGGTCGGTACCATGATCGCCTCGGAGTTGGTGCATGCCATTCCAAGAAGTCCTTCATGGCAGGCCATGTTCGCATAATATCCTGCAATACCGAAATGGTTGGAATTTCGTACACTTACGATTCCCACACCAGTTGTCTTCGCCTTCTCAATTGCCTTTTCCATGGCAAAATGGCTGATCAGCTGGCCCATTCCATTATGTCCGTCTATCACAGCAGAAATCGGTGTCTCAAAAACAACTTCCGGTTTCGCCTGGGGATGGATAGTCCCCTTCTCGATTCCTTTATGGTAACGAACCATTCTCTGCATTCCGTGGCTCTCGATCCCATACAGATCAGCAGTCAGAAGAACATCTTTAATGATGCTTCCTTCTTCCTCAGAAAAGCCAAACGCTTTGAAAACGTCTCCGCAGAAATGGTTCAGTGTGTCATAACTCCATTTTACATATCCCATGATCGTAAGTCCTTTCTCCTGATATTTCCGGCAGGTTACTGCCATAATACCAAACTTTTTTGGTATTACCAATACAGTCCCTATTATAGCACTCGGTCTTACCAAAATCAATAGTGGTCTTACCAGATCAACGGGATTTTTACTGAAATTTTATTTAATTTTTGTCAGGTGGATCAGCGATGAAATACAAGGCTGTTCTCACCCTGCTGCTGTGCGATCTCAATTATATATTTCTCAATGGTTTCCATATGTTCGCGCATCAGCTTCTCCGCCTGGTTCCGGTCTCCGGAAATAATGGCTTCCACCAGTCTTCTGTGCTGGTCATCCACCTCAAGAGCGGAATTATGTTTCTGCATAATATAGGCTCGGGTACCGGAAATGATCTCCTCTGTCAGCTGTGCTGCCGCATCCAGAACATTATAGATCATAGGATTTCCTGAGATCCTGCCGATCTTCGTATGAAGCTTCTTATCAAGACCTGCACGAGCTTTCTCATCCTCTGCGCTCTCCAGCTGTGCCAGAATGGAACGCAGATCTAATGCGTCCTTCTCCGTACAATTCCCGGCTGCAAGAAGAGCAGCCTCCTGCTCCAGCGCAGAACGAAGCTCCTGCACCTGCTGTACATGGCTGTTATTCAGCTGAAAAAGAAGGGCCAGTGGTGCAGAAAGCCACTGATCCATATTCTCGGTGATATAGTTGGCTCCACCGCGGACCGTTGTGACGATTCCCATCAGTTCCAGTGCCCGCAGGACTTCACGGACAGCAGGTCTGGAAACTCCCAGTGTTTCTGCCATAACACGTTCCGCAGGTAACGTATCACCCGGTTTCAGTTCTCCGTGCCGGATATTGTCTATGATCTGTGTTAATATTCCGTCAAATGCCCGTTCCTCTGTAATCTTTGTAAACATGTCGTCCGTTTCGGCCGCCTTCCTTTTTTTATTGTGTTGCCTTTAAAAGTCCCGGAATGTATTAATATCTGTGCAATTTGACTATCTATACACCTTCTTTTGGGCCTTTTATGGTAAATATTATACTGTAATTTACCAATTTAATCAATAGTAAATGCCAGATTGGTCAGACAAACTGTTATTTTGCTGTTATTTTATCCCATTACTGAGAATATTTTCCACTTCCTCCATCTGGCCCAGGAGCATTTTCTGGCGGTCATCAAAGAGAAGGCCTTTGTTATGTCTGTAATACTGGTCGGAACCGTTTTCACGAATGAACCAGAGACTGTAATAGTTGGCGTTCAGTTCTGTGATAAATGCCACCATCTCCTGGCTGTCCCCGAAGGCTGCCTCCATGAAATCGAAGACGTTCTGCAAAGTAAGGGATGTTTCGTCGGTGCGGTTTTCGTAGGCTTCGGTTTCGGATTCAAAGAGAGATTTGACGGATTCGTAGGTGCCGTCTGTTTTTAATCCGGCTGCCTTTTCAAAAAATGCCACAACTCTCTTCTGTATCCGCTCCTGCTGCTTGGTCAGAAGCTCGCTCTTTTTATCCTTCTCAAGATCTGCCGCTGCTTTTTCCAGGAGATCTTTTGCCGTGAGGCCCTGATTCTCTCTGAAATCTACCATATAATCATACAGTTTCGTAAGATAGGCATCGGTAAGGTAGCATTCTGTAAAAAGCTCGCCGAGTTTTCCATTGAGAAGGCTTACAATGCTCAAATGCTCATCCAGGGAAGCTGTGCGGATCTTGCCCAGAGTGATGGAATCCCATTTTCCTTTCAGGATGTCTTCCACTTTATAGTCCGTTCTGTACTTATAATAAAGAGCCAGATAGCTGGCAAAATCCTTTGCGATCATCTTATGCTGGATGTACTGGCTGACTACCTCGCGGTCTACGGTTTTTCCAAGGATCTCATAAACCTGGATCAGACGGGAAAGATCCTCCCAGCCTCTGGCTGTGGCAAAGATTTTTCCGTCTACGGTATTCTCCACTCTGTAGAAATTTTTTCTGCGAAGCTCCAGATAAGAGATCACAGCCGGATGGATTCCCTGCTGGTAGGCATATTCCTTCCACACGTCAAAATCTGCCTCCACATCGATCTTCTTGATGCGGTCCAGAGTGACCACATCGAATTCCCGGACGGATTTGTTATATTCCGGCGGGTTTCCTGCTGTAACGATGATCCAGCCCTCCGGAACCTTCTGGTTTCCAAAGGTTTTTCCCTGAAGGAACTGCAGCATCATAGGCGCCAGCGTCTCGGATACGCAGTTGATCTCATCAATAAACAGGATGCCTTCCTTCAGGCCTGTTTTTTCCATTTTGTCGTAAACGGAAGAAATGATCTCACTCATGGTATATTCCGTGACGGAAAATTCTTCCTCACCATAGTTCTTTTCTACAATAAAAGGGAGGCCCACAGCGCTCTGCCTGGTGTGATGGGTAATGGTATAGGAAACGAGAGCGATCCCGCATTCTCTGGCGATCTGTTCCATAACCTGTGTTTTTCCGATTCCAGGAGGGCCCATAAGAAGGATTGGTCTCTGACGGATTGCCGGGATCCGGTACTCGCCGAATTCATCCTTTGCAAGATATGCCTCTATGGAATCTCTGATCTCCTGTTTTGCTCGTTTTATGTTCATGGTTTAAGTTCTCCTTGTAGTTCATCCTCTGTGATCACCAATTTCATGGCCCAGGCCGGGATATCCACTTCCTCCGGTTCCTGCTCCATAAATACAAATGCTGTCCGGTATGGCGGCATCTTTGCCGGAAAAATCCCGTAACCGTCTGTAAAATACACCAGGCCTTTCAGATTTTCAAATTCCCGTTTTTCCATCAGCTCTTCCACATACGAAAATGCCGGACGAAAATCTGTACCACCGTCGCCATATAGTTCCAGGCTGTCCATATAATCCTGCAGCTCTTCTTTTCCGGTGATCTTCACATCCGAATGTACCTTCTCATCACACTGGATTATATGTATATTTACCTTCTGAAAAAAATTTCCGCTGTCACTTAAAATTCCGTAAGTTTCCTCCAGAAATCTCTGCACCAGTTCCCCGGAACAGGACATGGAAGTATCGATCACAATGACAAATTCCAACACTTTTTTTACTTCCCTGGTTTCCAGAGGTTCGATCAGCGGCATATTTCCATAAAGAGAAAGCCCGTAGGTATAAAAATTATAATCAAAGCTGTCCGGATCCACGGTTACTTCTTCCCGAAATACTGCGAATTTCCGCAGAAAATCCCGGTAATCATACCGTTCCCGGTTCTCCACCTTCAGCTGGTCCAGAAAATCCCCATCCTGCTCTCCCGCCTCTCTGGAAAAGGTCTCCAGATCAGTCTCGATTCCTTCGCTGATGTCGCCCCATTTTTTGCTCATCAGAGGATTTGGTTTCTGGTTCGGCTGCTGATTGGCCCAGTATCTGTGATCGTCCACGTAAAACTCTTTTTCCAGCTGTACCAGTTCTTTTTCCTTCAGGAACTGTTCTTTCAGGATCTTGTAGATCCGCTCCGCATTCAGCGTTTTTTTCTCCTTTTCCAGAAGGCGGTAGGTTTCCCTCCGGAGAAGGCTTCTGGAATACCGGACCGAGCGGTGATAGATTCCGTCGATCATATGCTCCACCGCAATATCGCAGCTTAAATTCCAAAGACGCTTCTCTATTCCCGGCTTTCCGAAATGCCGGAAAATGCAGTGAAACACCATGTGGAGATATCCCCGGTTCACAAGTATCCGGTTCTCCCTGTAAAGCCCGCCAAGCTGTGCAGGATGAAAATACATCACAGCCCCGTTTGTTCCAAATGGACTGACAGAACCATCCATCTGATAAATAAAACTGCTCAGCGCCACATCCAGAAAACGCATGCCAAGATACAGCTCGTCTCTTGCCGCCCGGAGAATGCTGCTGCCGATGTCCTGCAGGCGTCCCGCCGCTTCCTGGGAATTGGATCCCTGGCCTGGCAGGAAGTTATTTTTATTGTTTTCGGTTGTTTTTATTTCTATTTCACTCAGGATTTTCACCTCCTCTGATCTGCTGTTGCATTTCTGTTTTCATTCATTTATCACTACTGCACACATGTAATATCATAACTCACTTGCAACTTATTTTCATATATTCACGCACCCCTCAATTTGTCACTGAATTCTTCCAGCTTACAGCTGAAATTTCTTTCTCCTTTTCACCGGCCGCTCTGCGCCTTCCATCTCATCGGCCACCTTCCGTTCTTCCTCCATCATCCGGCTCCGCTCATTCATCAGAAACGCGGAAATCTCCATATCCTTCTTTCTGGAAGCTACATCAATACTGTGCTCCAGGCCCTCTCTGTTCCAAAGTTTTTCCCGGGAAAGCAGCTCCAAGCCATTTAAGTTTCCGCTTTCCACCAGATATTCCCCGATATCCTTAAGATTTCCCCGGATATGATCCTCATACTGCTTCTTCGCCTTTTCGCTGAGCTGCCACGGATAACGAAGCCGCCCGAAACTCATATCCACCAGAACTTCCAGCTTATCCATCACCACTGCCATATCAAACAGGCTGTCATACTCCGCGAAATCCAGTTCTTTATTATAGAAGCATTGCCGGTAATTGGTCCCGGAGCCATGATACTCCGTAAACAGGATCCGGGCAGGCGTATTTTCCACTGCCTCATCATAATGCTCCGGAAAAACCATATGCGCACGTTTTCCACTTGCCTCACTATTTTCATACAGAAAATCCACATCGATCTTCTGCCACAGCTCACCGAGAATCTCCTTCGCACAGGATTTGAGCCCTTTTTTCTGATGGATCACAATTTCCTTCAGCCCGCTGCAACCTGTAAACGCCCCGGTTCCCACCTGCATCAGCGTATCCGAAAATTCCAGACGTTCCAGCTTTTTGCATCCATAAAAAATATATCTTCCGATTTCCTTCAACGTATCCGGAAAAACGATTTCCCGGACTTCCTCCCCGGCAAGAAGCCTTTCTTCCCCAAAGCTCAGGACATCCTCGCTCTCCCAGACTTCCACTTCTTCCTCTCCGTCCTTATGTGCTGAGAACGCATATGGCGCCGCACTGACCACCGGAAGGCCCTGGATCTCTGCCGGGATCACAACCCGGTCATCAGAACCGTAACACCGGACGAGCTCTATCGTATTGTTTTTCACTCTGTAATGTATCTTCATAATAATGTTTTTTCGTACCTCAAATTTCTTCATGATGCAGATATTGATCGTTTTTCTGCATTCATTCCTGCATTACATTGTAGTCTCATTGATAATTTCATGCAAGAATTTTCCCCGGGACACTACAAAGAATTCCTCTTTGCAAACATCCTCAGACTTCTTTCCATGTAAAAAAGCCCGCCAGGTCCAGATATATTTTCAAATATATCCCATACCCGGCAGGCTTCTTTTATATTACAGCTGATTCTGTTTTCCTATAAATACTGGCTGAATTCCACCTTCTCCTTATTCGGTCCCTCAATGGTAAAGAACTTCACGCCATTTTCCCAGAATGGCAGGAAATGCACCTCATCATTGGTGGTATTGAGTCCTGCTGCTGTTACCATTTCGTGAACTTTCTCTATATCCTTCACATCAATAGCTACATGGTCGATGGCACCTGCTTCCATTTTGGCAGCTTTATTCTCGTAAGTCTCGATCACGAGATTTTCAAGTTTCAGGAAAGCAACCTTCTCATTGGCAGCCTCGTTCACTGTCTGAAAAGCGATCTCAAATCCCAGTGCTTCATAAAATTTAATGGTTGTCTCAATGTCATTGGTTGGCACACCTACGTGCTGGATTCCGTTCATCTGATCCTTTAAATTCATTTCAAAACCCCATCCTTTCTTCCACCTGTGCAAGCTCCGGCATAGCCGGGATCGCGCCTTTTTTCTCCACACAGAGACTGGCCACTGCATTGCCGAAACGGGCAAATTCCTTCAGATCCTCCTGGGTCAGCTCGTCCAGCTGTTTCTCTGATGTGCTGACTTTATACAAAAAGCCTCCCCAGAAAGAATCACCGGCTCCGTTCGTGTCTGTGATCTGTTTCACTGCAAATCCCGGTACCATACAGCCGCCATCCTTGCTGTAAAGATATGCTCCTTCGCCGCCAAGTGTAACTGCCACAACTTTCACGCCCTGGCTGTACAGCGCTTCTGCTGCTTTCCGGACATCCTTATGATCTGTCAGAAGCTCTGTCTCTTCATCCGAAATCTTCATAAGATCCACATAGGGAACCAGGCTTCTCATATGCTTCTTCGCAGTCTCTTCATCCGGCCACAGAGATGCACGGTAATTGGGATCGTAAGAAATCACGCTGCCCTTGTTTTTTGCTCTTTTTACTGCATAAAACGTGGTATCTCTTGCAGGCTGGTCCGTCAGGGACAGTGATCCGACATGAAAAATATGGGTATTATCCAACACATCCACATCCACTTCTTCCTTCTGGATCTTCGTATCTGCTCCCGGTTTTCTCGCAAAAGAGAAAGTTCTCTCTCCAGTCTCGCTGACTTCCACAAAAGCCAGAGTAGTGAAATAATTTTTATCCAGGAGCATACCCTTAGTATCCACACTTTCTTTCTCAAGAACAGATTTCAGGAACTTTCCGTGCATGTCATTTCCCGCTTTTCCGATAAATGCAGTATGAGCGCCAAGCCTAGCGGCTGCAACTGCAACATTGGCAGGTGCCCCGCCCGGATTTCTGGCATACAGCATCTGTCCGTCCTCATTGATATCCTGAGATGTAAAATCAATCAGGATCTCACCAAAGGTTGTGATATCGTAGATAGATCTTTGCGCTGCATCGTTGGTATCCGCAAGAAGATTCTGTTCGAGCAGCTGAAACAGGATTTTTTCACATTCCCTGTCGTTATCTGTGTGGACATGCAGCTCACCTTCCTCGAACTCCGGCATACTTAGAACACCAAGCATGGATTTTGCATTAACTGCATAGCGACCATAACATAATTCTACATCATATGGGATACCTTCTGCAATACTAACCAGCTTTCTGGCATTCTGCATGGTTCCCAGAACTACTTTTACTATCATCTCTTTTTACTCCTATGCAAACAGGCTGATCACAACAGCACAGACCAGACCTGTTACTCCTACGATGGTTTCCATCATTGTCCAGGATTTCAGGGTTGTTTTCTCATCAATCTCAAGAAGGGAACCTACCAGCCAGAATCCGGAGTCATTTACATGGCTGAATGCCGTTGCGCCTCCGTTGATGGCACAGACCATTGCTGCCAGATAAACCGGTGACAGGTCTGCAACTCCGGGCATAGCAGCCATAATTCCTGCTGCCATTGTCATAGCCACAACTGCCGCACCAACCGATGCACGGATCAGAGCTGCAATAAGGAATGCAACCAGTACAAGCGGAAGTCCGCTTTTTTCCAGGGCTGGTCCTATAATATTTCCCATACCGCAGTCCTGCAGCACCCAGCGGATGATACCTCCACCAGTGATGACCAGAAGAATCTGTCCGGTAGGCTTCAGAGAACGATCCAGGATCTTCTTTAACTGCTCTCCATTGTAGCCTTGTTTCTTTCCGAGAAAATACATGGCAAGCAATACTGCTATGATCAGTGCCACAAAAGGCGTTCCCAGAAACTGCAGAACCGGACGGACCACATCAAGTCCCGGAATATATTCAGAAACTGTATTGCACAGGATCAGTACCAGCGGAACAAGAATGATACATAATACTGTAGAAAACTTCGGAAGATTGGCTTCTTCTTCCTCACGTACCTCCTGGATATTGGAGGGCAGCCCTGTGTTGATCTTTTTGCCGATAAATTTGGACCATAAGATTCCCGCAAAGATCAGGGATAAAATACCTACCGGCACACCTACCGCGATCATCACTCCGAGGTCCACATTCAGCATATTTGCCACCAGAACAGATCCTGCTGACGGCGGAATGAATGCAAAACCGGTCGCCAGTCCCGCAAGAAGGGGAATTACATAATATAAAGTAGATTTCTTTGTTTTCTTCGCAAGTCCGAATGCCAGAGGAATCAGGATCACAACGCCAGCCTCAAAAAACACAGTGGTTCCGACCACAAGTCCTGTGATTCCAAGAGCGATCCCTGCCTTTTTTTCACCAAATTTGTTTATCAGAGTCTGGGCAACGCACTGTGCGCCGCCGGACACTTCCAATATCCCACCGAACAGAGAACCCAGTCCGATCAGGAGTATGATTCCCTGTAAGGTTTCTCCTGCGCCGTTTTCCACAGTGCTTACCAGCGTCGGAACCGGCATTCCGGCGCCAAGCCCGATAACCAGTGCAGCGATCAGCAGAGATAACACCGGGTGGATCTTAAATTTGATGATAAGTAACAATAATAATAAAATTCCTGCTGCTGCCGCGATCAACAGTCTTGCCGGATCTGCCGCAAATACCGGTTCTGTCATCTTTTCATTTACCTCATTTCTCTTTATTCAATACTTACATAAACTGTTCTCGTAACTCTGGTTTTATTTTACATATTTATGAATAGTCGCCTTTACAGCTCCAGGTCCTGCGATCATCTCACGGAACATGTCCTCGATCTTCTCTCCGACACCATCTTTATAAAGGTCTGTGAAGAACAGTCTTTCATTGGAAAGGATCGGTTTCAGCTGATCTTTGAATGTCTCCGGTTTACCGATCACGATATCGCCAAGCTGCTCTGTGATCTCCTCATTCATCGGGTCCGGTGCAAGCTCAAATTTGTTTCCTTCGTCATCTACAGCCAGCATGTATCTCAGCCAGCCTGCGATTCCCAGCGGGATTGCTGTCAGTCTGGAAGCATCTCCAAATTTCTTCACATATGCTTTTACAGTCTCTCCGAAACGGATACCTACCATCTGGGACACATCTACAGCCAGACGAAGGTTGGTATCTCCAAGATACTCATTCGGGAAACGGTCATTAAAGAGTTCATCCACAAATGCCTGTGGGGAAAGGATTCCAGGATCTGCAACTACCGGAAGTCCCTCGTCATAAGCAACCATACGGGCCATTTTCATCATATCTTCGTTCGTGTTCAGCATATGTGCAAAGAGATCATATCCAAGTACCACACCAAGAGGGCCGGTTGCGGAATGTACAGGATTCAGGCATACGGTTACTTTCATTCTCTCGGAAAGATTGACGGTATTTCTGTCCGCCATGTATACGCCGAATCCTTTTTCCAGAGCAGGGCGTCCGTTAGGGAAGCTGTCCTCGATAACAAGATACTGTGGCTTCTCTGCATTGACAAATGGTGCTATGTATGTCTTCTTTCCTGTGATCACCGGCTGCATGTCTTCAACGCCAAGCTTCTCAAGGTCTGCTGCGATCTGCTCGCTTGGTCGAGGTGTGATTTTGTCGATCATGGTCCACGGGAATGCAACCACCTTCTCATCCGTTACATAATCTACAAATCCATCATCTACAAAACCTGCTTTATGCCATTCCTCTGTCATAGTCAGCACGGACTCACGAAGCTTGGCGCCGTTCTGTGAGCAGTTATCCATAGATACCAGAGCGATCGGATATTTCCCTGCTTTATATCTCTCATTCAGCATAGCCACAAGAACTGCCATTGCTCCCGTTGCCTTATCCGGTCCGTTTTTAATATCTGCTTCCACAAACGGGAACCATGTTCCGTCTGCTTTCTGGAGTGCATAGCCCTTCTCTGTGATCGTGAAAGAAACCAGCTGCAGAGATTTAGCCGCAAAAATTTCTTTCAGGCGGTTCCATTGTTCAGTATCAGAAGACTGTGCTTTCACTGCTTCTGCAAGTGCCCCGAGAACTTTGTACTCACGGGTTCCATCACCGTGAAGGATGACATTTAAGCCAAGGTTGTCATATGGCGCGTAAATCTTATCTACTACGTCATAATCAAAGGTCTCTACACATGTGATACCTCTGTCAAGAACTCCCTCTTCCAGAAGACCATCTGCAATACCGCCGATAAATACACGGAAGATATTTCCGATTCCGAAATGTACCCAGCCTGGCTCTTTTTTCGCTTTCTCAGTCACAACCTCTACATCGTATCCCGGAAGATCGATGCCTGCTTTCTTCCATGCTTCACATTCTTTGATTCCTTCTCTTGTTAATTTCATAATCTTGGACCTCCCTGTTTTCTTCTATTTCGTTATTATTTACGCCTTTTACTTATGTTTATGTCTTAACTGTAAGTAGAGTATAAAACTTTTCTATTTAAAAATCCATTGACAAAACACCTAATTTTCCTCTTATATTTTTGTTTACTTTTACTCAGGCGCTCCTGCATTGCATTTCCCGCAGATTTATACTAAAATACATTTAAGACTTAAACATATCTATAATTACTTTTATCAGGAGAATCTCATGAGTGAAAAAGGATTAACTACCATCAATTTAAAGAAAATAAACCGCTCCAAGGTTTACCAATATATATACCAAACACACCAGACTTCCAAAATGCAGATCGTCCAGGATCTTCAGATGGGACTTTCCACAGTAAGCCAGAACCTGAACCTGCTGGAAAAAGAAGGGCTTATTGACAGGAACGGATATTTTGATTCCACAGGTGGTCGAAAGGCCCAGGCCATCCAGATCGTCTCGGATTTCCGGATTTCCATTGGAATCGGGATCCTGAAAAACATGTTCCATATCACAGCAATCGACTTATATGGAAATGCCTTTTATACAGAAACCATTGCTCTTCCCTATTCCAACACAGAAGAGTATTACAGACAGCTGACCGATAAAGTACGGGAATTCATCGCAGAGAATCACTATCCGGAAGAAAAGATCCTGGGTATTTCCATTGCCACACAGGGGATCACTTCTCCGGATAATTCCACTGTGATCTATGGAAACATCATGAACAATACCGGAATGAAGCTGGAGGATTTTTCCCGGCATCTTCCTTACCCCTGTCATCTGGAACACGATTCCAAATCCGCCGCTTTTCTGGAGCTGTGGAATCACCCGGAGCTTGACAGTGCTGTCGTGTTCCTTCTGAATCGAAACCTGGGCGGTGCCATTATCACCAATCATCAAATTCATCAGGGAAGCTCCATGCACAGCGGAACACTTGAGCATATGTGCGTGAACCCGGACGGCCCTTTATGTTACTGCGGAAACCATGGCTGTCTGGAAACCTACTGCTCTGCCAACGCTCTGGAACAGTCTGCTGGGATGCCTGTGAAGGAATTTTTTCCGCTGCTCCGCGAAAAAAAATCTCCCCGGCTTGCTGAGCACTGGGAAGATTACCTGAACCATCTGGCATTTGCCATGAAAAACCTGAACCTGATCATCGATGCGCCGATCATCATCAGCGGATATCTGGCACCTTATTTTACGGAAGAAGACATCACTTATCTGCTGGAACACATCAACACAGGCGCACCCTTTACCCTGGATAAAGATCAGATTCTGGTCGGTACCCACGGACAGTATACACCTGCCATTGGTGCAGCTTTATATTATGTAGAAAAATTTATACAGAGCGTGTGAATACAGGCAGCTTCACCTGAACCGCTCAAAAAAGCATGTCATACACAGCCAGACGGATATAACTTGATCCGCTCTGTCCTAAGGTATGACATGCTTTTTTTTATTTTACTTATTATTTTTTCAGTTCTTTCAGCAGCTGCCCGATCTTTGACACAAACAGATCAAAGGCCACATTATTCTTACCGCTGTTGATCACAATATCTGCTTTCGCCCGTGTGGGCTCCACGTACAGATAATGCATCGGTTTTACTGTGGTAAGATACTGATCGATGATTCCGTTTAAATCCCGTCCACGTTCCTCCACATCTCTGGAGATACGTCTTAAGATCCTCTCATCTGCATCTGCTTCCACATAAACCTTGATATCCAGAAGATCTCGGATACGGGGATCTGCAAGAAGCAGGATTCCCTCTACCAGAATGACCGGTCTTGGTTCGATCTTCAGCACTTTGTCGGAGCGGTTGTGCTGACTGTAATCGTATACCGGACATTGGATGGTTTTGCCCTCCCTGAGTTCTTTGAGATGCTCGACCAGAAGATCGGTTTCCAGTGAATCCGGGTGATCGTAATTCACCTTCACACGTTCTTCAAAAGGATTTCCATCCTGTCTTCGGTAGTAATTGTCATGATAGATCACCACCACATCGTCTCCGAAATGCTTCTTCAGTCTGTTTGTAAATGTAGATTTGCCGGAGCCTGACCCTCCGGCGATCCCGATAATAATACTTTCCATCGTCTCTTTACCTCTTAAGCTAGAATTCTTCCGCTGTGGATCCCGCAGGCTTCCCGAAGAGTTTTTCCGTATAAAGAAGCTTTTTCTTACACAAAAGCTGCCCGGTCGGTGTGCATCTCCTGCATCCGGTTCCGGACAGCTTTTCTGGTTATTTTTTATAAAGCAATCGTTCTGATCAGATCTCAGCCTGCTCAAGAAGTGCCGGGATCTTGGATTCCCATCCAAGTGCCATGATATGTACACCCTGGCAGTATGGCTTACACTCTTTGATGATACGTGCAGCGATCTCAACACCTGTGATACCAGCTTTTGTCTTCTCTTTGTCAGCTTTCAGCTCCTCGATCATCTCATCCGGAACATGAATGCCGGCAACGTTGTTGTTCATGAACTTAGCCATTCCAGCAGACTTCGGAATGATGATACCAACCTGTACCGGTTTTCCGAACTGTTTCGCTTTTTCCATGAATTTGATGAATTTCTCCGGCTCAAATACAGCCTGTGTCTGGAAGTAGTCTGCACCTGCGGCAACTTTTCTTTCCATCTTTGCAAGCTGAGCGTCAACGGAATCGCTGCATGGAGATACAACGGCACCTTTGGAGAATTTCGGAGGCTCACCAACGAGCTGGTTTCCACCAAGGTCTACACCGGACTCAAGAAGCTGTACTGTATGAAGAAGAGATACAGAATCAAGATCAAATACCGGTTTTGCCTGTGGATGGTCGCCCATCTTTGTGTGGTCACCAGTGAGGCAGAGGATATTCTCGATACCAAGCATAGCTGCACTTAAAAGATCAGACTCCAGTGCGATACGGTTTCTGTCACGGCATGCCAGCTGGAAGATCGGGTCCATTCCTGCATCTTTGAGGACTTTACACATTGCAAGAGATCCAAGACGCATTACAGAAGACTGGTTATCTGTTACATTAACTGCATGAACGCCTTTCAGATAAGTTTTGGCTTCTTCTACCAGCTCATCTACATGGATCCCTTTTGGCGGTCCTACTTCAGCAGAAACTACAAATTCACCACGGTCGAATAATTCTTTCATTTTCATATTATATTTGCTCCAATCATTTAAAATTTGGGGTACGGCCCACCTGCTCTGCAATACACATTACGGAATATTTCCGGTAAACCGTATCATAATTTAATTTGGCTTCTTAATAAATCTTTGCTTATTATTTCACTTCATCATCTGTAGCGAAATTATGGATCTGTGTCGGGCATTTCAGTGCGTCAAGGCGTCCGATCTCTTTCAGACGTCTGTAGATGCGCTCCCATCCACACTCCATGTCACTGTCCACTTCGCATTTACCATTCTTGGAACCGCCGCACTGGCCGTTGACAAGACTCTTGGAGCATGCTGTGATCGGGCAGATCCCGCCAGTAAGGTTCAGATAACACTCACCACACTGGTCACATTTATATTCTAACGGTGTTACACCCTGGAAACCAGGTACCGGGTATGTATCGCAGGCTGCGCATACCATTTTGTCTTCCAGATATTCTGCGATGGTCTGTACACCAACGCCACAGGAGAATACCAGGACCAGATCCGCTTCCCTGATCTTATCCATATGTTTCTGAAGACGTAACTGCATATTTTCCGGATTACAGATATAATCCGTTGTCATGATCCCTGTCACATTTCCTTCAGCGGAAAGCTCCTTCTGAAGTTCAACAGCTTCTTTTTCCGGAAAACGAACTTCCTTGCATCCATGGCAGTTGATGATAAAAACTTTCTTTCCGGCTGCCAGTGATACGATAGTTTCTTTTGCTTTTAACTGGGTAATCAACATATCACTTCATCCCCCTTACTGCATTTTTTCCGGCTTTGATACTGTTAATGATCGGAATCTTGGAAGAACAGATATACTGACAGCATCTGCACTCAACACAGTCCATGACATTCATGTCTTTCATGCCCTGCCAGTTCTCTTCTTTCGCATATTTAACGAAATACAGAGGAGAAAGTTCCATCGGACATACATCCACGCAGCGTCCGCACTTGATACATGGCTGCTCTTTGGTCTCGTCTGTATCAATGGCGATGATACCGTTGGAGCCCTTCATCATAGGTACATCCAGAGTGTTCAGAGGGAATCCCATCATAGGTCCGCCCATCTTGACCAGAACATCGTCATCTGTAAATCCGCCGCAGTAATCGATCAGCTCTTTTACGCTGGTACCGATCTTGATGATAAAGTTGCCAGGATTCTTGATCTTCTCGCCTGTTATTGTTGTAACACGCTCGATCAGAGGCATACCCTTCTGGATTGCATCGGAGATTGCTTTTACGGTACTGATATTATCTACGATAACGCCAACATCTGCCGGGAGACCGCCGCTTGGAACTTTTCTGCCCATAACGCGCTTGATGAGAGTCTTCTCAGCGCCCTGCGGGTATTTGGTTCTTGCGACAAATACTTCCATGTTTCCGATATCGGCAACTTTTTCCTGCATTAATTCGATGGCATCCTGCTTGTTATCCTCAATGACAATGATACCCTTCTCGGCACCTGTTGTCTTCAGGATCGCTTTCAGACCAAAAATAATGTCATCTGCAAACTCAAGGAGAACCTTGTGGTCTGCTGTTAAATATGGCTCGCATTCGCATCCATTGAGGAGAATAGTATCAACTGGTTTGGCTGGTTTCAGTTTGACACAGGTTGGGAAGCCTGCACCACCCATACCAACGATTCCTGCTTCTTTTACAATCTCAATGATCTCATCCGGAGTCAGATTATCAAGGTCACCATGTGGCTGTACGGATTCGTGCAGAGTATTTTTTCCATCCGATTCAATGACAACAGCCATAACTTCACTGCCTCTTGTACCATGCATACGTGGCTCAACGGCAACTACGGTTCCGCTTACACTGGAGTGTACCGGTGCGCTGATAAATCCGGCAGCTTCGCCGATCTTCTGTCCGACTTTTACAGTGTCGCCTACCTCTACGATCGGGTTGGCAGGTGCACCAAGATGCTGGGACATGGAGATCACTACAGTCTTCGGATCCGGGAATTTCTTCAGTGCGATATGCTCGCTGAATTCCTTGTGCTCTGACGGATGAACGCCGCCATAGTATCCGTTCAGTCTGTCCTCTCTGATAGACTTCACGTAATCGTTGATCACCTTGAAGTTAACCTTGGAGTAATCACGTACCTGTACCGGCTGGTTCAGGAACTCTTCCAGACGGCCCTGTTTTGCCAGTCTCTGGTAGATCTTTTCCCATGCGCAGTCCTTGTTTGGATCTACTTCACATTTACCGTTCTTCGCTCCGCCGCACTGTCCGTTCACAAGACTCTTGGAACAGTCGACGATAGGACAGACACCTCCGGTAATGTTCAGATAGCACTGTGCACATGCATCGCAGCTCTTCTTGGTAAGTGCCATGCCGTGATGACCTCTGTAGTTAAGGGTATTACTTGCTGCGATCACCGGCTTACCGGCCAGATCTGCAACAGTCTGGATACCAAGACCACAGGAGATCACAACTACATTCTCTGTACCTTCCGGCAGCAGATCCTGTAATTTTCTTTCTGTGTGCATCTTGTTGCACAGAAAATCGAATTTCGCACTGCCTGTGACGGTTTTGCCCTGCTCCGCAGCAAATTTCAGGAATTCCTCGCAATCCGGTTCGTCAACGGTCTCAAATTCCTTGAAACACTTGTTACAGGCGATTACGAACAGATTGTCCCTGCCGTTCAGCACTGATGTAAGCTCATCACTGCTTTTCAGCTTGTACTTAGTATAGTTTTCCAATTGCTCACCTTCCTTATAAAGATTATATCCTTATGATTATCTGCTCTTATCCGTTCCCTCCTTCTCTGCACTCCCAGGAAAGAAACAATAAAACCAAATAAATAAGTTCTATGTTATTTGTTCAGCCCTTCGAAAATCCCGGTTCCTAAAAAAGGCCGCAATATTTCCTCTGACTGCTACAATAAATGTACCATAATTTGAACATATTATCCAGTTTTATTAGCTATTTTTATAAATTTATTCTATGATTTCATCCCAATTGTCTATGGATGTACAGATATTTGTACAACTTCTGTTATGTTACATGCGTTAGTTATATGCAACTTGTATAATTTTGTTTATAAAATATCCTTTTTATGCATTGAGCATATTGCACAAGGATCTTACCTTTAACAGGACAGATCCGAAAGGTGTCTTTTATCATGGAGTAAGACGCTGTCCGCAATATTCACAGGTGCTCAGACGACCTTTTATTACCTGATTCTTTGCACCGCAGCTGGGGCAGGTAACTGTAATATAGATCTTCTCATTTACGCGTCTGTTCGGTGCAGTGATCATAATATAATTTCCTTCTCTGTCTATCTGGATATTCCGGATATATCCCCCGGCAATAAATTTTTCCAGCTTTTTCACTGCACCTTTTCCCAGCTCCTGCTCAAGCTTTTCAAATGAGACGGTATTCTGAGCATAGGATTCAAACCAGCAGGCGATTTCTCCGGCTTTTTTCTTCTTTAATGTTTTTTGTATCTCCCGGAAGGTCGGATACAGAAACAGCAATCCAAGTATGATCTCTGTTGCTGCCATTCCCCAGCGCCCTTCACGGATATACTTCTCCGATGCACCAATGGCTCCCAGAGAAAAAAGTATAAAAAATCCATAAAGAATCCATTTCAGCTTCCCCAGTATTCCTGTTTTTTTATTTTTTTCTGTCAAAAAATCACTCATGTCTGTTTCCTCTTTCTTCTATTATTCAAAATTTTATGATGTATTTATGAATGTTCCGTCAGCTCACGCCAAATTTCCTCTGTCTGAATATGTTTCTGCATTCTGTGGATCTTCTATTTCAGTGTGGTTACGATCAGTTTACTTTCCAGTGCAGCTGCTATCAGATCCTCTTTACAGCTGTATCCCGCCTTGGCGATCATTTCCTGAAAATTCCATCTCACTCCTGAAGCAGAGCAGTCCATTTTTCTTGCGATCTCGGAATATGACATCCCGTGAATGTACAGACGCAGCATCTCCAGCTGTCTGGGACTGATATCACCGCTTGTGATCCAGTTAAGTTCCACCCTCGGTGACACATCCGGAAATACATGCTCCCCATTTAACGTTCTGTAGATCACACTCCGTATTTCCTCTTCACCGTGATCCTTATACCAGAGACTGTCTGCGCATCCGCTCTTTGCCCTTTCCAGCACCCTGGGATCGATCAGCGAAGTAACAACCAATACCTTTGTATATGGATATTTTTCCCTGATGATCTTTCCAGCACTCAGCCCATCATGATTATGAAATGTCTGCACATCCATAAGCACAAGATCAATTGCCGAGTAAGAGCAGATCTTTACAGCTTCACAGGCATCCGAAACTGTCTGAACATGTCGGAATTCCGGTTCCCGCATAATAATACTTTCAAAATACTTCTGCATGATCCTCTGATCTTCTACTATCAGTATCCGTACCATAAACTCCCATCCTTTCTGCCAGCGGCATTTTTAACACCAGACAAAACTCCGGTGAAAAAGAAACCTGCATAATACATTTCTCTGACTCCGCTGCTTTTCTCAGTGCTGACAGACCACCACCTTCTTCTGCATTTTTTTCAGGTGCATCTCCATCATTCGTTATCCGGATGCTATATTCATTTACACCTTTGTCTATCTTCACCAGAACCGTACTGCCATGGGCGTGTCTGGCACAATTTGTCACACATTCACGGATCGCTCTGTCTGTCAGCAGCCTGTAGGAGGGATACTGAGGTAAATTTCCGCTGATCTGAACATAAATTCCAAGCTCTTCTGCATGCCTGATCGTATCCGCGCATAATTCTTCCATATTCTCAACAGAAGAATCTGTAAGAATATAGACCAGATGCTTTAATGCAGATAACTGTTTATCCATTTTATCCTGCGTTTCTTTTCTTTCCAATATCCTGCGTATTGACAGAAGGCTTCGGCCAAAATTGTCATGAACCTGCATTTTCATGGCAAGTGTCTCCTGCTCTCTTATTTTATCTCCGATTTTTTCATACATTTCCTCCAGCTTATGATTCAGGATTTCCAGCTTTTCATTATTTGCTCTGATCTTTTCACCATTGTAATAAATTTCTGATACATTAACTGCCACTGTCTGCAGATATCCTGCACAATCCGGCTCCTGCAGACGATATTCCTGAAACATCCAGACGGAAGCATCCGGAAAATAAAATACATTACTGTCGCTGCTTAATCTGCGAAGTCCCTTTGCTTCGGATCCTCCATCTATTACTTTCCGCAATACCTCATAATCCTGCAGATAGGAGCCTGTCATTATCCTGCTCAGCTCCTGCATCTTGGTATTGCACAAAACGATCCTTCCAAGCGGATCCGAAAAACACACCCCGCAGGGAACATCATCAACAGCTTCATTCACAGACCAGTAAGACAGAGAATGATGATATCTGCGTCTCTCTCTCCAGATTGCTCTGAAAAGATAAAACACCAATACCACCATCGCTGCCATCAAAACGCTGACCGGACACCCCCGGAGCATTGGCTGATATGCACTTTCATCCTGGCAATATCTGTGATCATTCATCAGAGATCCCATAAGCATAAAAGAAACTGCAAAAACAGTCACTGCTGTTATAATTTTCTTTTTCCCGTAAAAACAGGTTATCCTTATCAACAGAAGGATCAATTCCAGAATCAGGCAGATTTCAAGAAGGATCATCAGAAAATCCTGCATTGCCATACTGCATTCCGCAAAATCAGTCATCTTCCGCCTCTCTTTCTGCATACGATACATCCGATAAACCATTCGTTTTCATCTTCCTGCTGCACATCTAATTCCGGTCTTTCTGACATTAATCCCCGCAGATCTTCTTCTGCTACAATATGAACTGAAATACGCAGAGCATCATCGATCTGCGACACACGATAAAAAACAGACTGCATTGTATCAAACAATCGTTCCACAAGCCATTCAAAGGTATCATAGCATTTCAGTATATCATCTGCATTCAGCTGCACTTCACCATTTTCGACATAATAAGCCGCCCGGATCTTACATAATTTTAAGCTGTCACAGGATTCCGCCAGACTTTGTCTGAGATCCTCCATCGTAAGCAGATTTCCATCTGATGCATATTGTGTCAATACCAGATTTTTTCTTCTCTTTAAATATGTACCAACAACCACGATCTTTCCCAGGATCCGGTCATAGTGTTCCCTTGACTCCGTTCTTTCCAGCTCATCCATCAGCTGTGACAGCAATTCCAGCTGCCCAGCTGTCTGATTCTGTATCATGTTCAGCAGCCGGTTCTGTTCTTCTGTTTTTCTCCGCTCAGCCTCTTTCTGATAGGTTTTCTGCAGCAGACGATTTCTGGCAGTCAGCTCCTCCTGCTGTTCCCTGATATCCTGATACTGATCCAGAAGCACCGAAATATCTTCTGACCAGAACAAATGTCCTCCTCTTATAGGAATATGGTTGATCCGGATTCCCTGTTCCTGTACAGCTGATCTGTTTATTACAATTTTACGCAGTTCCGGTGACAGCTCCGGAAAATCACCGGAATGATAATAACGCTGAAAAGAATCATCCGTAATCTCTGCATCCAGTCCTCCGGAGGTCTGGAATAATTCAAAATATCGATTATTTGTCTGTATCAGGCCGCATAATATACACCCCTGATAAATTGCCGCCATTAAAAGGCAGCATACTGCTGTCATATCCCCGGCAATTGTTTTGATCAGGGGCAGACGGAGTAAATTCCCGATATTCCATCCCAGCAGCAATATTCCCGGAATGACAGGCAGCCAAAATTGCTTCCTTCCCGGAATCATGCTTTTTCTGATCAGCATAATTTCCATCCATATCAGGCAAAATATGATCCATCCCTGGATCACTATAAAAAGAATACCATAGCTGTAATCTCTGTCCGAAAACGGAGGCCGCCCGGAAAACCGAAACACCAGCTGATGCAGGTCATTTGTAAAAACACAGACGATCATAATCACCGCAAAAACCAGCAAAACAATAATTTTTCTGCCCGTTTTCTCGCCGTCCTTTTCACCAAGAAACATCGCTGCTGCCAGTCCAAGGACCGGTATCAGGATCATCGGGATATAATACAGATACCAGCAGATATGTTCTCCAAGCGGATCATGAAGAATATGAAATTTTACCGTCCGCACAAAGAACCAGAATACCATCAGACAGCCAATTGCAGTCAGGCATCTGCGCGTTTTTCTATGCACTACATGCTTTTCCAGATAGATCACCCAGGCACAATACATTCCCAGATAAATACAGTTACGACACTGATCTGCCAGATTTCTCATAAAAACATTTTCCGGTCTTACCAGCCTGCAGAAATACGCCAGCAATACACTTATCAGGATTCCTCCATACGACAGTGCCCTTTTTTTATTGTATGTCATGAAAATTCCTCTCTCATTAATACATCCCTGTGATAAGTATACTATAAAGCTCTATTTTATTATATAGTTTTCAGAGAAATCATCCATTCTCAACCCTGTTGTCACAAACAGAGTGAACAATTCTGTCCACTCTGTCTATCATCACTCAAAATGGTCTTGGCTGGCCACAGTATTCGCAGAACCTTCCGGTATTCTCTGCACCGCACTGACATTTCCACAAACCGCCGGGCTGCTGCATTCCACTGTTCATGTTCATTCCAGACTGCTGCATTCCGCTGTTCATATGCATTCCGGACTGCTGCATTCCAGCCGCATTTGGTGTCAAGGCGGCTATGATCTGATGACCTGTCTGCTCCACTTCCATCAATTCGCCTCTGTTATCGCTGCTTATGGAAAAAGTATTCAAACGAAAATCCATATCATCAAACCACGGAGTTTTTACCTTAATCCGCATAGTATAATCAAATTCATACTTATACACCGGTGGCTGATAGCTTACGGTTTCTCCATCCTTTGTTGTATATGTTTCCTCGTTCTGCTGTCGTTCCACATCAACTCTGCACTGCACAACAGCGGATAAAGGAACTATGTCCGGATTTTCATTGACATCCAGCTTCCGTGCAACAGTAAAATTCCCCTTATTATCATCAATAAAAACATTATAATTTCTGGTATTGATCTGACGGGTTATACAAAAATCCATTACGGCTTTTTTGTTTTTTTCACGATATTCCAGTTGACGTTTTATATCCTCTACCGTACTGTGCCGCCGGTCTTCAAACCATGGTGACAATTTTTTTGCACAATCCTTACACAGATTTCCATCATCCAGTTTTCTGTTTCCCAATAAACCTATTTTCTCTCCGCAGATATCACAGATCTTCTTATCAAATAAACCCATACCCTATCCTCCTTCTTTTTATAGTTGTGTTTTTGTTTATCTACATTATGCGTGAATGCTTCAATATTTGCACTAGCACCTCTGACAGTAACTGAACTCATCTCCACATCAATGGCAGGATTGTATCTGAAACAACAAAAATTATATTTCCAACAACTGATTCTCATCCTCTATCATTTTAATCTGCTCTGCAGTGTTCAGAACATTCAGCTGATATTCGGCAATTTCCTGTAAGATTTTAAACCGTTCTTCTTTTTTCTTTCCCTCTTTGATCATCTGCGCATTATGAGATTCCAGATTGGAAAGCACAGTCAATTCATTGATAGTTGCAAAATCTCTGACATTGTTCTTTTTTGCTAACTCTGGATTAGCTTCTCTCCACGCTTTTGCTGTAAATCCAAACAATGCCACATTTAATATATCCGCTTCTTCTGCATATGCCAGCCATTGTAGGTTATCCCTATAATTCATCTGTGGAATCAAATAATTCTTTACTGCATCCGTCTGGATCAAATAATTATTTTTTGTCAGAAATCGCTTAGCATTCCACTCACTTTTCTCAAAATTATTTTCTTCTTCCTTCAACCGCTGGAATTCTTTAATCAAATATAATTTAAAAACCGGACTGATCGCAGATGCAAATTCAAAAGCAATATCTTTATGCGCATATGTCCCACCATATTTTCCACGCTTTACACATAATCCTATAGCATTTGTTTTATTAATCCATTCCGAAATACTTGGTGTAAAAGTCAATAATCCGACCTGCTTTTTAAAGTGTTCAGATTCGAACACTTTAAATTGAGGATTATATATTTGCTCCCATACTGACAAATACTCTAATGTACCACGGTTTCTCAACCAATTTCGTACTACATCTGCCGCTCTGGCTGAATCCGATTTTGCTTTTGCAATGTCCGTAATACAAATATAATCATCCAGTTCTTGTTTTGAAATTGAAATTGCTACATCTTGTACATTAATTATCCTATTCTTCATTCACTTCTTCCTTTCCTGCAAATTTTTCCGTTTTAATCCTGTATGCTAATAATCTAAAAACATAATCTGGCAGGCTCCTTTCTAAACAGAGTCTCCCCGAGGATGTCAAGTCATTGCCACAAAAAATATGCGGCTTTTTTGCCACGAAAATGGCTTAAAACCGCATATTTCTATAATTTTCATAATAGAGGACGTTATATAATTGTTATAAAATAGGTAGGGAGGATGTTACGTCATTGTAACAAAATTCTTTCGGTATCATTCCCATCAATTCCTGTGCAACGCTTTCTGATTTAATTCTTATCAGATTGTCCCACACATCCACTTTACCTAACAAATTCATTCCTTTATGCGTCTATGTTCATTAAATACCTTCTCCTATCTACCGAATGATTTTCCAGTACCCCTTTCGATCAGATCCTACTCTGATAATTTTTCCACTTTCTTTTAGTGCTTTTATAAGACGACTTACCTTTCTTGTACTTATATCCATTTGTTCTGACATTTGCTTTGCTGTAATGGAATCATTTTCCTCTAATAATCCCAAAACTTTCATCATTTCTGAATTATCATCGCCAATTTCATTGCCATTATCATCGCCATTGGCAATGATAATATTATCTTTTGGCAATGAAAATGGGAACTCAACTTTTATAAAATGTTCTGATATATGAAAAATGCTTTTATCATACTCTTTTAAAATTCTACTCATTCCTGAGCCTAATTGTTCTACAAGACCCACATCTTTAAATACACGCATCAATTCACGATTTCTTGGCATACTACTACAACTAAAAAAATCTTCCTTGCTCTGCCCCGGAAGCAGTCCACCATAAGATGTAAAAATCATTTTGTCATTAAAAATCTCAAAAACAGGTGGTATCTCTCTTGTAAAATCAGAATGTACAATTGCGTTTATCACTGCTTCACGCATTGGAATAGGTGCAATTAAATTTTTCTCCACTCTCTTGGTGTTCGTTACTTTTGCTCTGGTTACATTTTCAATTTTTAACTTTTCCAACACTTGATGTGTAGCCTTAATCAAAGAACAATAACCATATTCTTCATTCTCGATCAAATCCACTTTGTCCGTTCCAGCATATTTTGCAACCTTAATAGATACTCCATTTTCATCAGCAAGCAAATACGCGACATAATTAAACTTACCCTCCGGGGTTAAAAGTTCCAGTGAATTTGCAAACTTTTCATTCAATTCCAATCCTCTTTCCTGATAATAGATCTTCAATTGTGCAAAAGTAAGATCCTGTCTAGGAGATGTAATATTTCGCAATGTATTATGGATTCTTTTGCTATAAAGATCATCAATCATTACAGTTGACATTGGTTGAGATGATGTCCCCATTCTTGTAAAGCAACCATTTGGTGACATTCCCTGTCTTTTTATATAATATGGTTTTTCCAATCCACTAGAAATTAGGATTTTAATTACAGAAACATTATCTATCTCTTCAGTCACAATATCAAATAATCCCAAAGTTGACGGAAGAATGTTATTTTTTATACGATCCGCAATCTTCAACTGTGTAGAATCAATATCTGAGATTCCAACTGGCCTTCCATTATCATCTACTCCAATGTATAAAATGCCACCTTCTTTATTATTTAGAAGAGCCACCACTTCTTTTTCCAGTTTATCATTCAATTCGACTTTAAATTCTATGCGATTACTTTCTTGGAGCATTGGTCGTCCTCCTTCTATATCATCATCAACTAATTTCACTGTACTTATTATATCATCCCACATCTAATAATAGTTGTAATAATTTTGCATTTTTCAAGTCAATTTCTAAACTTTTTCTTACTTTCCTTGTATTTAATATATGTGAGATATCCTCTGTAACTCCTACTCCCCATTTGTTTTTCGCTCCTGAGGGAGACTTTGTGCTGTACATAACGCCCCCGAGGATGTCAAGTAAAAACCACAAAGTTTTTACTATTTTTTTTGCGTTTTTTTCCCATAAAACCGTTGTTTTCATACAGAGGACGTTTCATTAAGGTTACAAAAATACAGGGGTGGACGTTATATAAATGCTATAGACTTTCATATAGTGGATGTTGTATAAAGACTACAAAATCTATTATTTCAATTCTTTCCAACACATCTCTATCCTTCCATCATCATGCATATAAATGGCTTTTACATATTTTTGAAGCACTTCCGGTGTCAACTTTTCAAATCCCATAAATTCAATCATCTGATCAACCGGTATGTTTTTCTTCAACAATATTTCTTTCTCATCACCGATTAGATTTTCAACTTCTTGAATACGTTTCTGTAAATTTAGTTTCTCTTTTTCCAGTTGAGTTTTGGTTGAAGCGAACTGATCTCGAGTAATTTCCCCATTTCGATATTCTTCATACCCCTGAAGGTTCTGAGTTTTTATTTGCTCCAATCGCTTTTCACATTCCGCTTTTTCTTTACTATATAAAGAAATGGATTTGTGTTATACTTTATTCAAGAATGCTGATAAGCTATGGGAGGGAAGCGACTATGCAAAATCCAGTTCCTGACGAAAGATATTCTGTGGCAGATGAAGCCATCCTGGGTGCTTTTTTTAAACTAATAAAGAAAAAAACTCCTGACCAGATCACTGTATCCGATATCACAAAAACAGCTGGTATCGCGAGAAGCACTTTTTATAATCATTATCAGGACATCCCCTCTCTTGTATCTGCTGTTGAAGAAAAGACGATCCATGATGTTTTCTCCATAATGGAAAAATTTCATCCTGAAAATGACCGCGATATCTGTCAGTCCTATTTTTTGACGATCTGCCGCTATACAATGGAAAATCCTTTTCTTTCCAGTCTTCTGAGTACACCTCACGGGAATGATCTATTCGAAAAAATGCTGACTATGCTTCATCACTATGTCACCGCTACTACCTCCAGTGCCAGACCCGGCAGACATACAAAAGAGGAAATATCTTACGTGATCACCTGTGCGATCGGCAGTACGATCGGTGTCCTTCACAAATGGACAAGGGATAATTTTGATCTTGCACCAGAAGTAATTGCAGGAATTCTGACTCAGATTTTCCTGTCTGGCATGCTGCCTCTTTTATCCTGAGTGTCCTGCATATAAACAGCATAGCAAAACCCGTCTGAGCAATTCACTCAAACGGGTTTTTATTATGCCTGTGGCTCATCGATCAGGACATCCTGTCTCCTGATTTTCTTTGTCGTGCTGCGTATAAACGGATTTTTCCGGATCACCAGACCTGTAATACGACGGTAGGTCGGCTGATTTTTATTGTATTCATCCAGAAATTCCTGAAGCTGTGAACGAATCATCTCCGTATCCAGTGCCTTTGCCTCCACAACTGCCTGTTCCGGATAAATTCGGGCTGTAAGACCATTGTCCTCACCTGTTACAATAACTTCACCCACAAGCGGATTCAGTGCAAGCTTGTTCTCGATTTCTTCCGGAGATACATTTTCTCCATTGGATAGAATGATCAGATTTTTCACCCGGCCATTAATAAAGAGATATCCATCTTCATCCATATAACCCTTGTCGCCAGTATGCAGCCAGCCATCTTTCAGTGTTTCAGCTGTCTCGTCCGGCATCTGATAATACCCTTTCATAACACTTGTACCTTTTACCAGAATCTCACCATTTTCAAATCTTATCTCCACATTCTCAAGTGGTCTTCCAATAGAACCCGGCTTATGATTTTCCGGCGTATTATTACTGATAACAGGAGAACATTCCGACATGCCATATCCTTCCAGAATCTGAACACCATACTCTGCAAAACGATCAATATAGTACGGATCCAGATGTGCGCCACCGGTAAAAATCGTCTGCAGTTTTCCACCGAAAACTTTTTCTGCAAGAACTGCCTTCGGGATTTGTGGATCAGCTGCTGCCAGTCTCTTATAAATTGTTTCAATCATCATCGGAACCATGAGCATGATATCGGGTTTAAAAATGCTCATATTTCTGACCATATGAAGCAGAGAGTCATTAATACAGATAGTTGCTCCCTGAGAAAAACCTTTCAGCCAGTCCATGACAAGACAGAATGCATGATGGATTGGAAGTACGCTGAGCATGGCAGTTCCGGGTTCTGCTGAAATCTTAACTGCCTCAACATTAGATGCCAGATTATTCTGTGTCAGCATAACCCCTTTGCTCTTTCCTGTCGTTCCGGACGTAAAGATAATCGTCGCAATATCTTCTGCTGACGGGCAGGAAGCATCTGCTGATGCGTTAATTCCTGTGTTTCTCAGCTCATTGATACTGTACACGCCTGAAGGTACATCCTCCACCTCTTCCTGAAGCATCCATACTTTCTGGAGTTTCGGACAGTTTGCAAGGAACGCTTCCAGATAAGGTCTGTGTTTCGGACTTAAGAAGAGTGCTTCAGAATCGGATCGGTTTATCAGATCGATCAGTTCTTCACATGGGAGTGCTGCGTCCAGCGGCACCGCTGTAATACATCCTGTAATAATTCCCAGATAACTTTCGATCCATTCTACAGAACTGGTTCCGATCAATGCAATATGCTTTCCTGCAAAGTCTTCTGCAAGAAGTCCTTTTCTGGTGGAAATCACGTTTCTCAATATTTCGCTGTAACTTCTCTCCAGAACTTCTTTCCTGTTAAGCCATTTTACTGCTTTGACTTCGCCAAATTTCTGTACACTTTCTTCTAATATATCCCTGATCAGCATGTTTTTCTCCTCCTTCACTTTTCTGCGGACAACAGCTTCATTCTTACTGAAGCTCCTCCAGAAGCTTAAGCGCCTCTTCAAGAGTTGTAATTTGGGTCACTTCGGTTTCCTCAAGTTCAATGTCAAAGGTATCCTCAAGCTCTCCCAGAAAAGACATGAAATCCAGAGAAGTGAATCCCAGATCCTCACGGAATCTCATTTTCCCCGTCATCTCCTCCGGTTTCACTTTGCTGTACTGCGCTACAATATTTTTAAATTCCATTTCCTGATTCATTCCATTTCCTCCTCGTATTTTTGATTTCTATACCTGTTCCATAATCTCTCCGATGCTCATATCCGGCTCTGCGATCCCCTTAAAAAGAATACGCATCATATAATAATAAAGCAGTTCCATGTCATGCTCTTCCAGATGAGCAGTCTGATAATGATAGGAGAAGTTCATGCCGCCATCCTCAGTATGAGATACGGTCAGATACATTTTTTTGGTTGCGGCACCATTTGCAAACCATTTGGCATGCTGACGAACAGTCCCAAGCATTTCATTCTCCACCTTCACCGGCATTGGCTGATAGGTCAGATAGCAGCTTTCATAGCTGGTATGCTCCGGTGTATGGTATCTCTTTCTCATCTCATCCACGATAAGTGCCGGATCGTAATTGCTGTGCATATAAATTCGATTCTGCATATTCTGGATTTCATAAGCTGCCGAAAGAAAATCTGTCTCCGGTGAGATCACTGTTCTGCACGGAAACATAATGGTTCTGCTTCCCCCTGAAGTCCATTCGTCATGGGTAGAACGTCTGGATATAAAATTCTGGATCGTAATATCTTCCTGTCCGTTATTTACTTTTGACAGATAAGTACGAATACCAAGCAGAAGCAGATTCGTCATGGAAAGTTGATGATTCATACAGAAATCCATCAGGTTCTGTGTCGCATACGGTTCCAGATGATAATCCTTTACTGCAACAAACAGCTCGTTCATTTCAATATCAGAAGCACGAAGCTTTGGATCTCCATGACGTTTTCTTGCTCCCTCCAGTACAGACGGTCCCTGTATATCAGAATATAACGGCTCACCCAGTGCATCCAGCTGGTCATCCCAGAATTTTTTGTCTTTTGCAAAACGCTTTTCATTGCCCGCTTTTGCAAGATCTTTTTTCAGGACCGTCTCAAAATCAACCAGTTCCTGTGGGCAGGCTGTTCCATATCTGTAATGCGTATATAATTGGAACAGGTCTTCAATCATAACTACAAGCCCACAGGAATCGATCAGTCTGTGATCCATATGTAAAAAGAAACCATTGTATCCTTCCGGAAGCTTCAACATAATAAATTCACACATCGGGATATTATCTCCGCCAAATGTTTCATAAGCCCACTGCTGCATCAGCTCATCTGCCTTTGCCAGACTTTCCATTCCCGACAGATCCTTCAGCTCAATATCTCGCGAATCCTGCTTCTCTATATACTGTTTTACATTTCCATCTTTATCCGGCTTTGTAAAACGGACTCTGGTACAGCCTGAACGCTCTGTTTCCATCTGAATACATTTTTTTAATAATCCAAAATCCAGTTCTGCCTGTACAGAAGCCACAACACTTACACCGGATACCTGCTGTGTACCATAATCCATGATCCAGTTATGATGCATCTTCTGAGCTGCCGTCAAAGGATAATAATTTCTCATATAATAGATAACCTCCATTGTCCCGTTTTTCTTCTTTATCCGAGACAGAAAACATTGTATATATGCTTCAGGTGAAAAAATATCATATCTTCTCAGGAAATACCAGTACCCCCAGGACTTAATGAACACTTTACAAAAAAATGACCGGGACTTATCATACATTTAACATAACAGTTCAAAGGTGTATTTCTGCTATGTACTATGTCTGATAAATCCCGGTCAGGATTTTTTATGTCCGTTTAATCGTATTTCTCAAAGAATTCCATCATCTTGCGCTGATACAGTTCCGGATACACATAGGCACTGCACAGATGCCGTGCTCCCGGTATGATCACCAGTTCCTTCTCTGCCCTGCAGAGCATATAATTCTGAAAAGAGTTATTCGGATACACATAGGTGTCCTTTTCTCCATGGAAAAAGAGAACCGGTCTTGTATTTTTTTTCATAGCTTCGGCAGTAGCTGCATCTTTCATATGAAATCCTGCCAGAAGAGAACAGAACCAGTCCAGTTCCATCAGAAGCAGTGGAATATGATGCAAATGGAACCAGTTAGCTGCCATATCACGCATCTGTCCTTCCATAGACTGAAAACCACAGTCCGCGATCAGGCCTTTTACCTCCGCCGGGAGTGTATGTCCTGCTGCCATCAGTACAGCAGCCGCCCCCATGGACTGTCCATACAGATAAATTGGAAGCTTCTCTTTGTTTCGTTCAGATACATAGACTGCCCATTGCTGCACATCCCATTGTTCTTTTGCTCCAAAGGTAATATATTTTCCCTCGCTGTCGCCGCAGCAGCGATGTTCTATAAACAGGACATCACACTGATGTTCATGCAGATATTTTGCCATGAATGACAATGTGCCAAAACGGCTGCCACGATATCCATGGCTTAATATGACAATCCGTTTTGCATATTCTGTCGGCAGGTATAATGCATGCAGTTTTAATCCGTCAATGCTTTTGATATAACAGTTCTGCATCTTCTGTTCAAGGCACCAGGCCTTACTCTCATTATATTCTCTTGCATAACCATTCCTGGGATGATTTTCCCTGATATGAGACAGTTCAAACCATTTCTTTCTTTCCTTTTTGTGCTCTCCTCTTTTGCAGCAGACCACCATATTAAAAAAACGCCATCCCACCTCCAGTGATCCCAGAAAGACAGCCAGCAGTATTGCAAATGGCTTAATTAATTTTTTCTTCATCACGATTTCCCCGCAGTCCACATTTTAGAATAAGAATCCTGGCATTTTTCTTGTTCCCCTTTCCCATTCTGTTACAATTCTGTAGGGAATTTCAAAGTACTCACAAAATTCTTTTCTGTTCATTCCTGTGCTTTCGCGTAATTCTTTTATTTCCATATTTATTCTGCCTCTACATACACACATGGTGTATATATCATAGCATATTTTTCTATAAATACAATATTTTAATCTGGCAGACTACTTTCCAAACAGAGTCGTCCCGAGGATGTCAAGTCATTGCTACAAACTTTTTGACCTTTTTTCCTTCGATTTTTCCCATAAAACCGTTGTTTTTGAATGGAGGACGTTATATTGTTGTCATAAAATCAGTGGGGCGGATGTAACGTTATTGCTACAAATCATATAGTAGCGAACGTTACATTATTGCTACAAAATCAGGCAAGTGCTTTCCACTCCACCTCCACTCGTCCGTCATCATACACATATATCCCATCCACATACTTTTCAAGCATCTCCTCTGTCAGTTTCTCATACCCCAGATACTCCATCATCTGCTCCACCGGAATATTCTTCTTCGTCAGGATTTCTTTCTCTCCGTTGATCAGTTCTTCCAGTTCCTTCTTTCGTCTTTGCAGACGCTCTCTTTCTTCCTCTAGCTGCTTCTTTTCACTCAGGAACTCCTCCCGGCTCATCTGTCCTTCATGGTACTTCTCATAGTTCTGTTGGTTTTGAGCCTTGATCTGCTCCTGTCGTCTTCCACAGTCAGCACTTTCAGCCTTGTATGCTTCGATATTATCTTCATGCTGTTTTCTCATGGATTGCTGCATCTGTTCCTGGCTGATATTCTGGCGTAAGTATGCCTTTATTTCTGTCAGCACCATATGCTCCAGCATTTTGTCATCGGCTTTTCCGGCAAAGCACCCTGTATCTTTTTTTCCTCTACTGTAAGCACAGCTATAAAGGATATGACCATGAACTGGACTGCTTGAAGTCAGACTTCTGTGACAATTTCCACACTTCACATAGCCACCTAGCATTGTTGATCCCCTGTCGAATTTGCTTTTCTTGGTGTACCTGATCTGCAGGGACTGTGCTTTTTCAAAGGTTTCTTTTGATACGATTGGTTCATGGTGATTTTCCAACAACTTCCATTCACTTCGTGGCACAGGCACTTCTTTTCCTGTTCCGGGATCTGGGATTTTGGTTTTTCCATAGACCATACAGCCGATATAGTTCTTATCATTCAGAATTTTCCGTACCATATCACTTGTCCATTGTAATCCTCTTGAGGACGCTTTCTTACTGTCTGATTTCTGTCGTCTGCTCATAGATTGCAATGGTGTAAGAACACTTTCTTCATTAAATAACCGGCAAATATCCAGCTTTGAATACCGCTGATTCGTCAATTCAAACACTCTGCGGATAGTCTCCGCTTCTTCTTCCACAATCAACAGTTCCTTTTTGTTCTCTGGATTTATCCGATAGCCATAAGGTGCAGAACCACAGCAATACTCTCCGTTACTTCTTTTTGTGCTGACTGCTGACTTCACCTTAACGGACTGATCTTTCACATAAAAATCTGCGATCAGACCTTTAAACTGTACTTCAATGTCCGAACTTTTTCCTTTATAATCCTTGGAATCATAATGGTCAGAAACAGAGATAAACCTTATTCCCAAAAATGGGAAAATCTGCTCCAGATACGTTCCCATTTCAATATAGTTTCTGGAAAAACGTGAAAAATCTTTTACAACAATACACTGTACCTGCTCATTTCTTGCCAATTCCAGAACCTGTTGTATTCCCGGTCGTTCCATACTGGAACCAGAATAACCATCATCATAAAACTCCTGAAAAGGCAGTTCAGCCAGCTCTGGAATATGAGAAATATAATCTTTTATCAGTTTTCTCTGGTTGATAATACTGTTACTTTCCCCTGCAGAGCCATCCTCCAACGAAAGACGATAATATCCGATCAGCATTTTCTGATTACTCATGTTCTATCGCCCCCTTAAATCGAAAATTGATTTCCAGTCTGCCATCACCATACAAGTACATACTTTCAATCAGTGCTTCCGCAAGCTCCGCATTGATTCTTGTTGTCCCTTCCAGATTCAGAAGACTTCGTAAAAATCTGGTTTCTTCCTTTTGCTGTTTCTGCAATCTTAGGATCATTTGTTCCAGTGTCTCTTTTCTTTCTTCACAGAATATTTTCCAGTTGTTACGCTCCTCACGCATTTCCATATAATTTTCTTTGGAAAGTTTTTCATCCTTATATTGCATAAATGCCTGAGCAAGTTTTTCAGAGCGTTGTTCCACCTCTGCGTTCAACTTTTTGATTTCATTCTGAATTTCCAGAATCTTAGCCGAAAATATATCATTACTCATTGCCGACATATCTTTTTTCTTAAATCCTGCTAATTGCATTTGTCTAGTCAGTTCTGAGCGAACGATTTTCTGTACCGTATTTTCTGATATAGATTTATGACTGCATTTTCTTTCATCCCGGTACTGAGCCGCATTGCAAAAGTAAAACACACTGCCTCTTGATCTCCTTGTACACATTTTCCGCTTACAGTCACCGCAATAAAATACATTATAAAAAGCTCTTTCATCATCTTCCCATCCTACTACTGTGCTTCTGGCGTCCTGTGCCGCTTTTAACCGGATCTGTACTTTTTCAAACAGTTCTCTGCTGATAATCGGTTCATGAGCATTGGGAGTAACAATCCACTGACTTTCATCCAGCACATCACACCCTTTTTCACCTTTTGCAAACCTGGATTCGTATTTTCGCTGTACCAGATCCCCATAATAGTTATGCCTGTTCAGTACTGCACGAACAGAGGAATTTCCCCACTGGTGCAGAGTTTCACCTTCCTGCCAGTACACATGATGATAATTGTTATAATCAGAAATCTGGTGTACACCGTCCTCAAACAGACCATCTATAATCTGTTGAATCTCCTTACCGGAAGCATATTCCTCAAATATCCGTTGCACAATCTCTGCCGCTTCTGGTTCTTTGATTAACTTATAAATCCCATCGACCTTCTCACAACAATAACCATAAGGAGCTGTTGATCCAACATACTCCCCGTTTTTCTGTGCCATACGCTTTGCTGCCCGTTCCTTTGCGGAAATGTCCTTTGCATAGGCATCATTTACCAGATTCTTGATATTCATGGATAGCTCCTGATTTTTTGCATTTGGTGCGAACGAATCATAATGATCACATACAGAAATAAAACGTACCTTCATAAAAGGCAGTATCTTTTCCAGGTAATTTCCTGTTTCTATATAATTTCTTCCAAATCTTGAAAAATCTTTCACAAGAATACAGTTTACTTTTCCTGCTCTGACATCATCCATCATCCGTTCAAATCCGGCTCTCTCAAAATTAGTTCCGGTTTTTCCCAGATCAGAATAAATATCATACACAACCAATTCATACTCTTTATTTGCTTCCGCATTGTGCCTGTCAACAAACTCTTTGATCAGCGTCACCTGCGTTTCGATAGATTCTGACTTTCTTTCGTCTGTATCTACGGATAATCTGGCATAAATCGCAGCCATATACACTGGAATCTGATAACTTTTCTTTTCTGTCCTTTTCTCATATCTTCTTGCTGTCCTTGCCACTTATCCCACCTCTTTTCTGTACTCAGCCTGATGCTCTGTATAAAATCTTTTTATGACTTTCATTTTTTCAATCACATCCTGATAACGAATTCGGATTTTAATCTGCTTGTTCTCATAAATGTAGATTTTATCTACCGTCAGTGCCAGTAAAGTACGATCCAACTCTTTGATTTCCAAAGATTTCTTCCAGTCTTCTAATTGAACCTTTGCAGAAACACCACCTTCAAACATCTGCTTTACCAGTTTTTTCTGATGTTCTATCATCTGATCCAGTTCTTCACACTTTTTACCATAACTTCCCCGAAACTCGTCGAACTCCTCTTTGCTAATCATCCCAGACTTCAAATCATCTGCCAAAGAAACTTTTATGCTGTAACATTTGTTGTATTCTTCCTGCAATTTTGCAATCTGTGTATCGTAACTGATTACCTGGTCGTAGCTGACTTCCATTTGCTGAAGTTCGTCCATGATCATCTCATAATCCACAAAAAGTGCTGTATACGTCTGGATTTCTTTCAAGACAATTTTTTTCAGCACTTCCTCCGGTATGCTGTGTCTGGTGCAGTCTCCACCTTTGTTCTTCGTCTGACAGATATAAAAAGCCTTTTCTTTTCCTTTATATCGGTTCACTCTGCGTATCATCGGCACTCCACAATCTCCGCAAAAGATAAAGCCTGCAAAAAAACTGGCACTGTCTGATGTCTTTGACGCCCTACCATCATATTGAAGCAGTTTTTGTACTATATCAAAGTCACTCTGCTTGATGATTGCCGGATGTGTATTTTTTACTCTCACCCATTCAGACTCTGGTTTATCCAGGCGTTTCTTCACCTTATAGCTGATTCGTTCCTGTTTTCCCTGAACCATATTGCCGATATACACTTCATTGGTCAGAATCCTTTTAATCTGTACTGCTGACCACTTTGGTGTATCTGACCCCTGAAATCCGGCATTATAATTTTCGCCGTTTGCAATCTTGTATTCTTTTGGAGATTGTACATGACGCACATTCAATTTATCAGCAATCGCACCAAAACTGAATCCTTCAATCTTCCAGGCAAATAATTTTCTTACAATATCTGCAGCATAATCATCAATCACAAGGCAGTTCTTATTCTCCGGATCTTTACAATAACCATATGGTGCAAATGCCCCGATAAACTCCCCTTTTTCCCGTTTGATTTTCTGGTGGCTGCGTACTTTACCGGAAATGTCCCGGCAATAGCTTTCATTTACAAAGTTCTTAATCGGAACTACAAATGACTTCTCCGAAAAATCTGCTGTTTTACTGTCAAACTGATCCGTCACAGAAATAAAACGCACATTTAAAGCCGGGTAGGTCTTTTCGATCCATCGCCCGGCTTCTATATATTCTCTTCCGAATCTGGACAAATCTTTTACAATTACGCAATTTACTCGTCCAGCTTCTATATCAGTTGTCATTCTCTTGAACTCAGGTCTGTCAAAATTTCCACCTGAATATCCATCATCCACATATATATCAAAGATCTGAATGTCTGGCTGGCTTCTTACAAAGCTCCGATGCAATTCTCTCTGATTTGCAATACTGTTACTCTCTGTCTTCTCACTGCCATCATCCATATCATCCTTGGACAGGCGAAGATACAATGCAGCATCATATATATCTGGTGTGTTCTTTTGCATTTGTTCCATTTTACATCGCTCCTAACTTGCTTAATTCCATCGAATAGAAGTCAGAAACCATGTATCACGTTCATTTTCCCTGACTTCACATTAACATAACATCTGTGTCTTCGCAAGATATTTTTCGTCTTTCATCTGCTATATCAACTCCGTTCTTTTTCTGAGATAATCACTGAGTGCATCCGTTGCCTCCAGTTCTCCGGTCATCTGCACAACCACCACATAGCCTTCATTCATATGAGCATATGGCTGATCACCGGATTTATCCAGAAATGTTTCCACCTTTTCAGAAATCGTTCTATCCATATCCGGAGTTAATTCTTCAATATCTTTTAACTGTTCCAGATCAACACTGGAATCTAACACTGACTGATTCACCATAATACTCACCTCTTTTCCAACATATTCCTGATATAAGTCGTCCTATCACTTCAATTTTCTCAATTAAATCACCTTGCCTTTCTTATCGTTTTCCCTAATGTTTCTTTTATCTTCCAATGGCATTGTATATTCTGTTCGGCGTGTTGGCTTCCATTCGTACAGGCGGCGTCAACGTTACAGTTGACCTCTATCAGAATTTTTCTGAATGCTGCCAGCTCCTTCTCGAGCATACCAGCCGTTGCCGGAGTATCTTCGATTTCCACTTACTACTCTCTGGTACAGCGGTGGAACTCTGTGTTGTCCTTTAATCCCCTAAGGGTACCTATACAGCTCATTTAATTTTCAAGGTACATAAAAGCTCTTGAATTCCTATTCAAAACCCTTTTCTACTAATCACACGTGGCAGGGACGATAAGGTCATATTTTTCATAAAAAATTTTATTTTTTTCATCTCTGCCTTGTTCATTCGCTTTTATGCGAATGTTGATTATACTGTCATTATATTTCGCTTTAATGTTAATGTCAAGCATTTTGTTCGCTTAAATGCGAATCTTTCTGTTTACATTCTGGGATTTTAATAGTAAAATAAACTTATCAAAAAGAAAGCAGGAAATCTGATATGACGATTGGAGCTAAAATAAAAAAAATCCGGATATTCCGGAATATGACACAGGCTGAACTCGGTGCAGCTCTCGGATGGGGCGATAAAGGGGCGAACCGCCTTGCCCAATACGAAACCAACTACCGGGTTCCCCGTAAAGATCTGGTTACTGAAATGGCTAAGATCCTGGATGTGAACCCACTGGCACTACATGAACCAACTACTATGAATGCTTCTGAACTGATGGAAATCCTGTTCTGGATTGATGAATTTAATCCCGGCATGATCAATCTCTTTCAGTTAGAGACTTATCCAGGTGAAAAATCTAATTCCAGTGAGGATACCGCTATCCGCTACCATGATTCCGATAGTTGGCCTGCTCACCCACCTGTTGGTATGTGGTTTAATTATGGGATTCTTAATGATTTTCTGAAAGAATGGACTCTCAGAAAAGAAGAACTGCAATCCGGCAAGATTACCAGAGATGAATATTTTGAATGGAAAATCAACTGGCCACAGACCTGTGATGATTGTGGAAAGTATGAGCCAAAAAGACAATGGCGATCCATAAATACCAAAATCAGTGAAACTTAAATTCGTTGTATTTTTTCTTATTTAAAGAAAAAGGCACTGTAAAAACTAAATGTTTTTCAGTGCCTTTGAGTATAGACTCTTATTCATTTCAATAATATCATCTATCATTATCATAACATCCAAAAGGTTCCTGCAAATACTATCCACGCAACTATTGTCCCACCCAAGAATTCCTTGATTGTATGTCTCTTTAATTCAACAGATGCCCAAAATTCTGCCAGATATAAAATCAAACATATAACTGTCACATATCCTCCGAAATAATAACTTAAGATTAAATATGGAAATGTGCAACTACATGCATGACCACTGGCTCTTATTTTTAACACCTTATTTACGATTGTAAGTACCAAAACCGATAGAAAATAACCATTCAAAATCCATTGCAGCATTCTGGTACATCCCACACAATAGCTAATCAGCATCGCAGCTAAATATGACAGGAAATTAAAAATAAATGCCATATTTCTTTGGTTATTACGTGCATCCTCTTTGTCCCTTTTTCTGGATGCGATTGGATATGAACAAACTGGTATAACAGTCAGAAATAATATCGCCATCAACAGATTTCCCATGTTTCCAAATTCTTCTTGTTTGCTCCCATATAATATCAAAAGCATAACCAATGCCTCTATCGGTGGAATCGTTATAATCCGAATTATTTTAGCTATCTTTTCTTTCATTTCACTTTACCTTTCATAAATACTCATAATTTTCTTACATAAATATATCAAATTCCTGTCTATTTTAAATTAGACAAACTCCGTCCTTATGTCTGGTTTTTAGATATCACACTTGCTTTTGTCCATTGTGAATCCAACTCTTTTTGCCTAATATATACCCATACCAAAACAAAACCGAGGTGATAAATCTGAAACAGATAAAAATTGCTTGTACCGGCTATATTCTGATTTCCATTGTATTTTACATTACAGGATTTTTATGTATCGTTGATCCTGAATTAATACAATTACATAGCAGAACTTTAGCCGGAACTATCCTAATCGCATATGGAATTATTAAAATTATCGGCTACTTTTCAAAAGATTTGTACTGCCTGGCGTTTCAACATGATTTCGCCTGTGGAATTTTTTTGATCGTGCTTGGTATTACAACTTTGTGCATTAGTTCCAGATTCAAAGACTCTTCTCTTCTGGCAGCACTGGGAATACTGATTCTGCTTGACAGTCTGCTAAGTATTCAAACAGCACTTGATTCAAAAAAATTCGGATTATCCTCATGGAAATATATCCTTATATTTTCTATGATAACTGGCACTTTTGGAGTTCTCGTAGTTTTAAAAAGTACAATCACATTTGCAGGTTGTGCACTTCTGGCAGAAGGCGGTATGCGGCATTACATTGTTCAGCATACTGCACGATTACCCGATTACCATTATCTAAATGATAATAAACTATCAAAAAAGTAAATTTATGCAAAGGAGAATGCTATTATGAATGCATCAAATACACTGAAAAAACTGGGCATTGAACAGACATTCAATTATATTTACAAAGATCCCGATAAAAACATGGAAAAATTGATGGACTGGGCGGATAAGTTTTCTAAAGGCGACTTCCCGTCTCAGCGAAAAGCAATCCGTGAAGCAATTGAAAATCCGGATCATCCATATTATTCCTATATCCGCAAAATATTTAAAGATGTTGATCCTAATGTTGCCAAAACTTTGGCTGTCAATCTCTTTATAAACGCCGCATTGATTGGATGGCCGAAAGAAGAAGAACTCCGTAAAAAATACGATTGTAATATTCCTTGGGCCATTCTGCTTGATCCTACTTCTGCCTGTAATTTGCACTGTACTGGATGTTGGGCTGCTGAATATGGTCATAAACTCAATCTGACTTATGACGAAATCGACGATATTATCACTCAAGGCAAAGAACTTGGCATATATATGTACATTTACACTGGTGGTGAACCGCTTGTCCGCAAAAAAGACCTGATCCGTCTCTGTGAAAAACACTCTGACTGTGTGTTCTTATGTTTTACAAATGCCACTCTGATTGATGAAGAATTTGCAGATGAAATGCTCCGTGTTGGAAACTTTGTACCTGCCATTTCCCTAGAAGGTTTTGAAGAGGCAACCGATGGACGACGTGGAAATGGTGTCTACCAGAAAGTAACAAAGGCCATGGCACTTCTTAGAGAAAAGAAACTGATTTATGGCATTTCCTGTTGTTATACCAGCGCAAACTATGATTCCATTACTTCAGAGGAATTCTATGATTCCATGATTGATCTAGGTGCATATTTTGTATGGTATTTCCATTATATGCCGGTAGGAAATGACGCCGCACCAGAACTTCTCCCCTCACCGGAGCAGCGAACCGGCGTTTACGAAAAAATTCGTCATTACCGTGCTACAAAACCGTTATTTGCTATGGATTTCCAGAATGATGCAGAATATGTCGGTGGATGTATTGCCGGCGGCTATCGTTATTTACATATCAATGCCAATGGCGATATTGATCCTTGTGTATTCATTCACTATTCCGATTCCAATATTCGTGAAAAGACCTTGCTGGAAGCCCTTCGCTCTCCGATGATGATGGCTTATCACAGAAACCAGCCATTCAATGAAAATATGCTTCGTCCGTGTCCGATGCTTGAAAATCCTCAGAAGCTTCGTGAAATGGTTGCTACCGCAGGTGCACATTCCACTGACCTGCAGTCACCGGAAAGTGCCGAACATCTCTGCTCCAAATGCGATCATTATGCAGAACACTGGAAACCAGTAGCAGACAAGCTTTGGGAAGAAAACAGAAAAAAATATAACGAAAAACATTCTCAGAATTAAAATTCCATGCGGAGTTCTGCAATCAGCAGTTTCTCCGCATGTTTCATTTATCATCATGCCTGGAGATTACACGTTCACCCGATCCGGCAAACATTTTACAAAGTTCTTCATAAAGCTCTTTCAGATCATAAGAAGCACCTTCTTCCAGCCAATCCAACAGACTCCCAACAAATACACACTTATAACATCTGACAAAGATTTCCTTTTCTTCTTTTGAAATTTGCTTATATTCTCCAATTTTATCCACATAGCTTCGAGTAATATCATATCCCATCCTGTTCAGCCCAGATAAAAATGTGTCCTTTTGAACAGAACGGAATAAATGTAGGAAAGCCTTTTTCCTTTTCATACATTCATCTGCCATATAAGTAAGACAATTCACTGGAGATGTAAGTGTTCCATATTTCTGAATAACTTCCTCCATCCAATCCTCAATGGAATCTGTCATTAATGTAGGAATATCCTGAAAATGATAATAAAATGTATTGCGATTCACGCGACACCGATTTACAATATCCTGTACTGTAATTTTATTATATGGTTTTTCTTCCAAGATTTCCCAGAACGTATCCTTAATTATTTCCTTTGTCTGAATCATTCTTTCTCCCCAAACTAACAATCGTACCTGTTACTTTTTCTTTTGATTTAACTGATATTTTATCACAACTGCTCCGACCGATACCAGAATCCGGCATAAAAGCACCATCATAAACTCAATAGAAAATGGATCACTTATTTTTTCACCCAACAATGTAGTTGTAATAATACTAAGCAAAGACCCAAATACACCTGCTACAAGGTATATCAAATATGCCGTATCACACGCTCCGAAATATATGCTTACGATATCACCAGGAAGAAATCCCACAATCCTCGTAATAAAGCAGGCAAAAAAGGTATTTGTTCTCTGATATTTCGCAACCATCTCTGCTTTCGGATATTTCTGACATATCTTCTGCACAATCTGTTTTCCTGAATATCTTCCAATCAAATATGGAATCGTAATCGTAATTGCAAGTCCGACTGTACTGATTAAAACCGCAATTACAGGCTGGAAAAGAATTCCACTTGCAAGATACAGGATGGAAAGAGGGAATACAACTGTCAGACTTTTTAATGCAAAAAGTAACAGCACTATCCCAGCTGCAAGCATCGCATTTTCGGGAGTATACCTGAGAATGGTATTCACCGATAAAGGTTCACTGGATTTTTTTACAATTACTGTAAATACAATCCCCATAAGGACAATTGCAACAATCGGAATTAATTTCTTTTTATTTTTCATTTCACATCATCTTCATCAATAATATTTCCACTTAATTCATCTACGGCATCCTGAATTTTTTCTACACTCTGTCTGCTTATTTTTTGAATGTGATATAAAATCACTCCATCGATCACCGCATTTATGATGAAAATAATCCCTGTCATAATCGCAGCCGTCTTAACCGTATTTGGAGAAAAGAACATCATAATAATTCCGCCCAGAACTACAAAGCATGATAAAATGACATACTTTCTGCAATTCACTTCAAATGTTCTCTGCATATAGATTGCTGTTTCCATGCAGATAATGCCATTGATTATAATATAAATGCTAAATACATAAGAAAACAAAACTGTCGTAATTCCCGCATGAGTAAATATAAAGATTCCCAGAACGCATTTCATAATTCCCTCAAACAGAGATCCTCTTGAATAAAAGTCTGCCCAAACCCGCAAGTAATAAATCAGGTCAAAAATACCATTTGCAAATATCACAGCGCCTGCAATAATCGCTGTTACCTCCAAAGAATCCTGCGGACGAACAATAAACAATATACCAATCAAAAGCATCATAAATACGTTAATCCACATATCTGTCTTAATCTTTTTTAACATTTTCATAGTTTTCCTACCTCTTTCTTTAAAATTTTTTTCTTAACTCCTGAATCAATTCATGGTAATACCGATGCTTCATCTCCGGAAATGCTTTAATAATTCTTCCTTGTCCAACAATTGTATGATTAGTGATCGAATTAGAAAGTTCATCAAATTCCCTTTGAAGTTCAGTTCTTTTTTTGCGAAGTTTCTCGATGGATTGTTCTTTTTTCATTTCAGCAGTTTCACGCAATTCAGCTTTTGCAAGAGCTGTCTGCACCTTTCCTTCTTCTATAGCCTGTGCTGTATCTATTGTTGTGTTTGCAACGGTATCACTGATTTTATCACTTACAATCCGCATATCCGAACGAATCTTATTTAATCTGGTAAGTTTCTTATTTAACCCCCGTATAACAGCTACTGTAACAATAAAATCCGCCAGATACACACAATATAAAATCACCAGTAAGATCCAGCCAAAAGTTGAATCAGCATGTGGCGATGTATGGTTTTCCACATATTTTTGAAAAACTTTCACGACAAGAACAATTGCCAGTCCCCATATTATCGAAAATTCCAGACAGATATACCCATGAAAATTTAAAGGTTTATCCGAATAGTCCCACCATCTCGCATGAAAACATACATCTAACAGCCATCCAGCTATTAACTCCACTACAGTAGCCAGAATAATTCCAAATAAAAATATCATTCCGTCACTCATCTGATAACCACTGCTTTGCAGTGTATTTATCATAGCAAAAACAGATAGTACTCCAAATCCATATACTGGACACACCGGACCATTCAAGAATCCTCTGTTTACAACTTTTCCCAAAGCTACTGCATGAAAGATCACTTCAACAACCCAGCCTCCAAAGGAATATATCAGGAAATACCAGCATATCTGATAGTATGTCATTCCACAAATCATAATTTTTTCCTCCTCCGCATTACAGCTCATTCACCTTTTTCTTTTTTATTTTCCAACAAATGTCAATATCGGTGTAAAATACCGGATTGTTAACAAAATTCCTAAAATCCTACTTATCAGAAAAAGCGGAACTGCCGTCAGCACATCAATTAATGTGTGCTGTTTTGTTGTAAGCGTTGACAACACAATCATAATGGCAATTGAAACTGTAAATACTCTGACCCAAAGACTCATTCCAGCACATGTGAAGGAAACACAGATTACAAGGAAACAACTAGAACAATGCAGACTTGGTGCACAATTCAGCCCTCGATAGCTTCCATGATAGACGAATTTCATAAAATTTCCCCAGAATCCATCTGGAGGCACTGGTCTCTGAAAAGAAGTCGGATAGATTAAATAGCACACCACACTGAGTACAATTTCCATCACCATAGTCATCAGATAACTGCAGTAAGAATATGGATCTGTTCGGAAAACTATCAGCGGATAAAAAGCAATCATTGGAAACCAGAAACAGTAAGGTAACACCGTCCATGGAAGAAAAGGAATCTTATCATCCACCGGACGTTTTACGTTGTGAATCTTACTCTGAAAAAACTCGCATCCAAAATATAGCAGTGTCTGGAGAGCAAGCAAGATGCCTTGCACCAATATCAGTTTCTTAAACATATAATCGCCTCTATTCTAGGTTTAGCCCGTCTGTTTTCTTAAATCATATAAAATTGTTGCAACATCCTCTGGCAATTCAAGAAAATACCCCTTACTCCATTCCCGATACATATTATAAATAGCACCGGCAAACGCACTGATTCTCAGTTTTTCTTCTCTTGTTCCTTTTTCTGCATCAATCCATTTCTGGATAAGATACTCTGTAATTTTTGCCAAAAATAAATCCCCCATTCCAGCTGTAATCAGAGCGTCTATGAATTCACGATGCAAATAGAAGAACCTAAAGCAGCGCAGCATATATTTTTTCTCATAGAATACCGTTTTGCTTTCTGTATCGGGTTCTTTTGCTCTATATTCTTCCACCACCTCATCTAAATGTTCCGTCAGGATATCCTCTATCGCATTATAATTTCTATAAAACGACATTCTGGAAACATTCGCCTCTGAAGTGATATCTGAAACAGAAATGGAAGAAAATGTTTTATCTCCCATCAGCCGTAGCAGTGCTTTGTACATATCCTGTTTTACCTGAATATTGGTCTGACTTATTCTTTTCTTCATCGCTATAACTCCATTACTGATGAAATATTTCTCTTGTAAATATTGAAATGTTTCTCTTTTAATGTTACAATCTGTAACATCATTATAAAGTATTTTATTCTTTTTTACAATCCAATATTTTACTATTAGTATTTTTAATAATCAGGAGAAAAGCACTATGAAAACAGCCATCATGACTGACACAAACAGTGGTATTACTAAAAATATCGCCGAAAAACTTGGGATATATGTTATACATATGCCTGTAATTATTGATGAAACAACTTTTTATGAAAATGACACTATCACAGAAGCTGAATTTTTCCATGCACTTTCCAGCAGCAAACACATTACCACTTCCCAGCCCTCCCCTGGTGATGTAATGGATTTATGGGATCAAATCTTAGACAACGGATATGATGAACTTGTATACATTCCAATGTCAAGTGGTCTGTCCAATTCTTGTGCTGCTGCTATAGGATATTCACTGGATTATGAGGGAAAAGTTGAAGTTATTGATAATCATCGAATTTCCGTTACCATGTACGAATCAGTGCTCCATGCAAGAGAAATGTCTCTGAATGGAGCTTCTGCAAAGGAAATAAAAGCAGCATTAGAATCTGATGCCTATAATTCAAGCATCTATATTACTGTAAACACATTAGAATATCTGAAAAAGGGAGGGCGTATCACCCCTGCAGCAGCTCTGATTGGAACAGTACTATCCATAAAACCCATTTTAACAATCCAGGGCGAAAAGCTGGATTCTTATGCCAAAGCACGTGGTTCTATGAAAAGAGCTGAAGAAAAAATGATTCTTGCAATTCAGTCTGATCTTGAAAAAAGATTTATCCATCAAGATATGTCGAAATTGCATATTGGAGCCGCCGGTGCCGGACTTACAACTACACAGCAGGAAGAATGGCTGACTCTGCTCCGCAATAAATTTCCGGAAGCTGACGTTTTTTACAGTCCGCTTTCTGCCAGCATCAGTGTTCATACTGGTCCCGGTGCAGTAGGTATTGGTATCAGTTTCAGATAAAAAACAAATCAAATACAGAAAAAATCAAAATACAAGATTTTATCAACACTTCCTATGATTTCTACACCGGAAGTCATGTCGAACCTGACACAATCACACTTTTTCCTCGGTAAAGATAAGGTCGAAATCGGCATTAGCTGATTTCCCCTTTTCACCTTATTTCATTTTATAGATAATCAAATTTCTTTTGAAGATATACTCGTAGCAGCATGATTCCTACATTGATAAATCCAAATAACAATATCAAATTCACAGGCAAATATCCTCTGATTATATCTCCAAGTACTGCTATCCCAGAAAGACTTCCAACTAAAAACATTTGCGAAATTTCATCCCACATTCTTTTATATCGTTTTATTACTTCCACGATTATTATTATCATAATTGCCAATATAAAAAGTGCAGCTACGATTGCCAGAATTCTGTTAATCCATGCCTCTTTTCCTATATATGCTATTTTCTGATTGAATCCGTTATCATAAGTCGGATATACCAGCCAGTCACAAAATCGCACATACCATATAAATGGAATTTTGAAGAAATTTATAAGGTCATCCTGAAAAGCACCATTCTGTATGATTGCAAACAAAATTACCGTAATGTATCCCATTCCCCAGAAATATTCTGTATCCCTCATTTTTTCAGTTCTGGCTCTCACTTCTTTTTTCGCTTTATATATTTCCTGCTCTGCCCGCTTCTTTTCTCTTTCAGCCTGATTCTCTGCCTGTCTTGCCTGTTTTTCTGCTTCTTCCTGTTTCTTTTTTGCCTGTTCAACCGCTTCTACCGATGATTGATTCACCTGTATTGCTAATTTAGAGTTCTGGTCCCGAACGTCTTTTATTTCTTTTTCTAGCTGCTCTTGCTCGTTCCTGCTCATCAACCCATTTCTGTTCCTCAAGTCGTCGTTGCTCTGCTGTAAGGACTGATTGAGTTTCCGCATTTCGGACAGTTCTGCTGTCATCTGCTGAATTTCGTCGTTCGATTTCTGCATTTCTTCTTGCAGCCTGTGATTCTCGAAGAATAGCTTCTGTTTTTCCATTTTCAACTTGTGTGTTCTTTCCTGAAATTCCTGAATAAACTCGTTCATCTTCTGATTTTTCACCTGCAACTCGTCCCTCTCCGCTGTCACTTTTTCCAGTGTTTCCGCCTGTTCCTTCGCAAGCTGCTTCCACCTGTCGGTAGTATCCGGCGAATTCTTCGTCTGATCCGTTTGTCCGTTCTGCTTCGGCTCGTATCCTTTCGTAATTTCCATTAAATTCAAACTCCAATGCCTCCTTACTGATGTCCAGATGAAAGGTTTTGGACAGATTGCTGTCACGCACTTTCTTCCCATCCTGATTCTGAAATGTGATGTGCTTTCTCTTTTCTGTCCAGTTCACACTCCATCCAAACTGTTTCATTTTTTCTATAAACTTTTCTTTGCTGATACAA
>ERZ1034946.111-NODE-111-length-69533-cov-48.586747_pt1 | contig 69533 bp, 56 predicted proteins | sample MGYA00520591_ERZ1034946 | MGnify/ENA primary metagenome ERZ1034946 (study PRJEB33766, sample SAMN09781753) | gut metagenome | biome: gut microbiome | host: Homo sapiens | place: Madagascar | study: EMG produced TPA metagenomics assembly of the PRJNA485056 data...
ATCGAAATTGATGTAAACGAAAGGGCAGTTTTTATCAGAACTCAAGGCTGCTTTTTCGTTTACACCAACTCCGATTGTTTCCTTAACAGTTTGAATAACCGTTAGGTAAGTTCACCTTGAAAAGAAAAAACAGCAAATTGTATAATTGACATAGGATCAATTCGGTCAGAATTTGATTGAGAGTCTCACAATAAGATGATAATATAAATACATGGGAAACCAGAGAGCCGGGCGGCTTACCCTCTTTTTTGGAGGGTTGCTAAGCCCCGGTGGGGCTTGTTTAGCAACGACCGGAGCGAAGCGTAGACCTAACCCTCCAGACGAAAGAAAGGAGGGCGTTGCCAATGGTTACATATTCTGATTTGATTCAGTTTTGTATATTCATTGTTGCCCTTGTTGGTCTTTGCTATAAGATTTTCAAGGATAAACAAAAATAGCCGCCAACTACTGCGAATAGTTGACGGCTGTTAGATAATAACAGTTAATTACTATCGAGGGTAGCCGCTTCTCTGGCTTTCCCTTTTTCTATCATCAATATACCACATGTTAGCCTATTTTTTCAAGGTAAAAAATCGGTGTTACCGATAAAATATTGTTAAATCTATAAAAATCCTATAAAATATAATAAAATAACGACAAGTAGAGCCATGAGCCGGGTGTAAACCATCCGGTTTTTTTCTGTTTATGGAGGTATCACGATGAAAGCAAACAAAGCAAAGATTATTGATCTGATGTGTGCCTTAATTGCAGCCCTAGCGAGATTGTGGAGGTGTAGGTGATAACAAGATTTTTTCCATGATCAATCCATTCACATTTAGATAGTTCTTCTATTTTGTATTGTTATCGCATAATCTGGAATCTTATTCTTTTTTTGTGTGCATGATTGGTGTATATTGGTTTGGTCAAATCAACCATGTGATCGAACATAGATTATAAGTCCATCAGGAAATCTTGCTTGAAACGGGTAAATTTTGAGGCATTAGGAACAACATCATCAAGGTTAATGGTTTCATCAAGAAGTGAAAGGAACTGGTATTTGTCGTTGTCGAATCTATTCTGGCAATCAGCAAAAAAATCTGCCAAAGTGAGTTGCTTATGTATTATTATATAGGTATATCCCTTTTAGGTGGATTGTTTTTAGTTTTTCGCAAACACCTAGAAGATATTAAGGAAGAAAGGAAAAGAGAAAATGAAAAAAAGAATGATGGCAGCCATAATCGGATTATGCATGATAACTCTGATGGGATGTGGCAGTAAAGAGGGAGAACTGGAAACAAATACCAAAGTAACAGAAAGCGAAGTAAAAGAGACAACGCAGAACAATACCAAGGAAAATGATATGTCAGAGGTAACATTTGATTACACAACCCTTGATGATGGAACATTGTCTATTTGGTCATATAATGCAGAGAACGTCCCAGAAGTGTTTGAAATACCTGAGGAAATTGATGGACAAACTGTAAGTGAAATACGCGGAAGTTTATTTGCATCGGAGGATAAGATAAAAGAAGTTATCATTCCGGAAACAGTTACTTCGATTGGAAAAGAAACATTTCAATTAGCGACATCGATTGAAAAGATAGAAATAAGAGGAAATGTAGAAGAATTAGGCGATTACGCATTTTTTGCATGCAAAGGAATTAAGGAATTGAGATTTAATGAAGGGTTAAAATATATTGGAAAAAGTGCGATATCTAATAATGATAATCTTACAGATCTCTATTTACCTAGTACAGTAGAAGATGTTTCTGGAACTACAAATTTTGGCTCTCAATCAGACATTTTGAGAATCCATGTCCCTGCAGGATCTGCAGCAGAATCACTTGTAACAGATGCTGTGAAGGATGCGGATTGCAATATAGAAGTAATCGCAGAATAAGTAATATACATTAACCAGAGAAGGGGAAATGTATGGAAAATGTTGTGAATTTTGAGCAGACTAAGGATCATGCAAAAGAGATTATATATTTTAATGATGGGAGAATGGCAGCGAAAAATGAGTCGACGATATATGTTGTTATAAAAAATGTATTTATAATTTGTATTATTGCAATACTCGTTTTAAGTCTGCTATTTGGTGAATCAATTTTTTCAGAGATATCAATTCCTATGTGGGTATGCATCTTTATTGTTGTTGGATATTTGATAAAAAATGGTGGACATGAGAGAGTAGAATGTCCCGCACAATTACATTTTTATGAAGAATACAGAGATTAAATCTGTGACCTGTGAAATCGGGGAAGTGAGCGGTGTTGTGCCGGAATACCTGACAGATTGCTGGGGGTATGCAAGAAAGAAATCCGGGCTTTTGAAAGACTCAGAATTGAGAACAGAGATCATACCGGGCGTGACAGTATGTGAGGACTGTGGAAAGACATATTCCACAGTCCAATATGCCAAAATATGTCCGTATTGTGGCAGCAGTGCGACGTATCTTCTTGAAGGAAACGGATTCAGCATTAAGGAGATTGAAGGAGCGTAGAGAAAAAAATTGCAGAAATGATTGACATATATAGACTGCCGATATATTATATAGATAACCGATATATAGAATATCTATATATCAAATATGTAAATGTTGCAAAATGCATGCAGATGCATGGAACAAAGGAAAGAGAGGAACAATCTATGGCAGTCGACAGGTCACTGATTTCAGGAAGCATGACAATGCTTATTTTAAAGCTTTTATCTGAGAAGGATATGTATGGGTACGAGATGATCGATACATTGCGGCAGAAGTCCGAGAATGTATTTGAGTTAAAAGCAGGAACACTTTACCCGCTTTTACATGGACTCGAAGAGAAGAGACTCCTCACAGTATATGAGAAAGAATGCACTGGGAAAGTCCGCAAATATTACAGCATTACCAGAGAAGGAAAGCATCTGTTAAAGCAGAAGCAGGAAGAGTGGAAAGAATACCAGACCGCTGTGACCAATGTGTTGGCTATGGAGGTGTGACAGATGGAAGAATATTTGAATAATTTGTTAGACCAGATCCGTTGCAAAAAAGCACATGCGGCAATCCGTGAGGAATTAGAGAGCCATATATCCGATCAGATTGAAGATAATATGAAAGCCGGCATGACAAGAGAGGAAGCAGAGAAGGCGGCTGTCTGTGATATGGGAGACCCGGTGACTACCGGAATATCGCTGGATCAGATACACAGACCGAAGATGGCACGGCAGATGATCGTACTTATGGCAGTGATCATGTTTGCAGGAGTATTGATCCATTGGATGATGGGTGCACCAGTGGCATGTATGCAGACTATTTCAGGCTTTTGTCTGATGTTTTTTATCTGTCATCTGGATTATACAAGGATTGCAGCAATTGCAAAAGTGATCGCTGCAGGAATTATCCTGGTTGGTATTTATGCTTTATTTTTTGGAGTCAGGTTCGGTGGAAACATTTTTGTAGCCAGTCTGTTATGGTTTAGAATATCGATGTTTTCTTTTCTTATGTTGTATGTCCCGGTATACGGAGCAATTCTTTACTCTTATTATGGGGAAGGATATAAGGGACTGGTAAAAGCTGCGTTATGGGCAGTGCCGCCACTTTTTATCGCACTTATGATGTCGAGCCTCACGCTGTTTCTGATCCTGTCTGTATGCATGGTAAGTCTTCTGGTGCTGGCAGTTGTGAAGAAGTGGTTTCAGGTGAAGCAGAAGAGAGTGGTGATCGGAGCAGCAATCCTTGTATTGGCGATAACAGGTATTCTGCAGATTGCCAATGCACCTTATCAGATGGATAGGATCCGTAATTTCCTGGCAGGAGATGTCGAGTCAAATTATGTGACGAAAGTTTTAAAAAACTGTTTTTCAGGCAGTATCCTTATCGGGAAGGGCGTGGAGGAGCTAAAGACAACACTTCCGGATTATAACAACAGTTTTATTCTTGCTTATCTGACAGGAACTTATGGTTATATTATATGTGCTGCAGTCTGTGCAGTGCTGGTACTTTTAATAGTTGCAATTTTTTCAATCGTGTTCCGGCAGAAAAACCAGCTTGGCATGATGATGGGATTCGGAAGCGGAATGATCCTTTTTACCAATATAGCGATCAATCTGTTGGAGAATTTTGGGATTCTCCCAACTTCCCAGACATTTCTTCCCTTTTTCTCTAAGGGAGGAAGCTGTATGTACGTATGCTACATTTTAATGGGAGTTATCCTTAGTGTTTATCGATATAAAGATGTGTATTCAGTACATCTGCCAAAGCGAAAAGGCAGAGCCAGACTGCCAAAGGTACGTCTGATCATTGAGTAAGAAACAGGATATTGTAAATGGAATCCGATGCAGCCGGATATGATAATAAAATAATTATAAACCAGTAAAAAAATGATATGTCTTTGTCCATCAGACAGTTGACATATCATTTTTTTGTGAAACAATTGACGATTGTTGTGTTTTATATTTAAGAAATTAAGCTTCTGCTTTTGCTTTCTTTCCAAAAAGTTTTTTGAGGCAGCTTAATGCCACAAGAACACCAAGTACCATAAGAAGGATAGCAACCACAAACTGAAGTCCGTCTACAAGAAGTGTTGCATTACCACTCATGAAGCTGCCGACAAGTGCGATCGTTTTCTGAACTAGAGCAGTGAAAGTAACGGCTAACATTACAAACATTGGAATATAAAGTGTCCAGCCGGTACGGCCTGTTGTTTTTAAGAAAACAGCAAGAGCAATCAATACGAGGGCTGCAAGTAACTGGTTTGCTGATCCAAACAGCGGCCATACATTGCTGTATCCGCCAAGTGTTAATAAGTATCCGAAGAATAATGTGATCACAGTAGCAAAATATTTGTTGGTAAGCACACGCTGTACCGGAGTCATAGTTGCAGGATCGGTGGAATCTCCGTAGAACAATTCCTGAAAAGACATACGTCCGATCCTTGCAACGGAGTCAAGGGATGTCAGTGCAAGTGCAGATACACACATGGTCATAAATACAGTTGCAACGGTAACAGGGACACCAAGTTTTTCAAGAAATCCTGCGACACCGGAGGAGAAGATGGAGAATGGAGTTCCATCCGGTTTGGTTCCGTTTACGGCGACTGCGCCGACAACAACTAAGGAGACGATACCGAGTAAGGATTCTACGACCATGGCACCATAACCGACCATAGGCATATCTTTTTCGCTGCTGATCGTCTTAGAGGATGTTCCGGAAGATACCAGACTGTGGAAACCGGAAACAGCACCGCAGGCGATCGTTACGAATAAAGTAGGGAATAAACTGCTTCCACCTACATTGAATCCGCTGAATGCATTTAACTGCATGGAAGGATGTGCAACAATGACACCGACAACCGCACCAATGATCATACCGAGTAACATGAATGTTGTCATGTAATCTCTAGGCTGCATTAAAAGCCACATTGGCATAACAGATGCTAAGAACAGGTAAGCCATTACGATGTAGATCCAGGCAGTTTTGGTCGTGCAGATTGGGAATTTCATACCGACTGCAAACATAACGATCAAAAGAGCGATAGCAACAACTGCTTTTACGACTTCATTCATTTTTCCGACATGTTTTTGGATGATACCAAAGATAACAGCGACAACGATAAATAACATGGAAATGGAAGCGGCAGCGGAATTGGCGTAAGAGGTTGCATCTGTCATACCTTCAACTCCGGTTCCAACAAATGTTCCGGCAACCATATCCGTAAATGCTGCGATCACTAATAAAGTAAAAAGCCAACAGAATAACATGAAAAGTTTCCGACCTGTTTTACCGATGTACTTCTCAATGATCATACCCATAGATTTACCTTCATTTTTTACGGATGCATATAAAGCACCGAAGTCCTGTACAGCACCGAAGAAAAGTCCGCCGATGATGAGCCAGAGCAATACCGGAACCCATCCAAAAACAGATGCAAGGATCGGACCTGTGACAGGACCTGCACCTGCGATGGAAGAAAACTGATGTGAGAATACGGTGAATTTGGAGGAAGGAACATAATCTTCGCCATCCTCATGTGTGTAAGCGGGGGTTTTTGCATTTGGGTCGATTCCCCATTTCTTTGCAAGCCAGCGTCCGTAGAAGAGGTAGCCTGCACCAAGTGCAACAATACCGATCAAAACAATTACTAAACCATTCATAACTTTTTTCCGCCTTAAGGCGGCTCCTTTCTGAAAATGTATTTTTTCTGGGAACAAAATACATTGTGCAAAGTGGAAACAATGGGATTCACATCCTGCGCACAGTCTGCTGGCATAAAAAAAGCCTTCATCTTTAGATATATTCATATCTCAAAGACGAAGGCTTAAGCTTCCGCGTTACCACTTTGTTTGCCGTAAAATACGACCTCTCTGTCTTATCTTTGTGGGCAGATGCCTACAACAATAAGCTTCTAAATAACGGTAGAATACCGGTGACACTTACTATGGAAATTCAGTGCACTGCTCGCAGAGGATAGTTTCTGAAAATGTATACTGTCTTACACCAGCCGGCAGCTCTCTGTGATACAGGTTTATCAGATAACCTTGTTCTGTTCGTTGCATTTTGTTCTCTGTTTGAATAACAAAATAGCACTTTGATCTGGTAAAGTCAATGGTCAATTTTTAATCTGTTTTATTGATTTATTTTAACCGTTACTGTTCACTCGTACCTCGTTCCAGTAACGATTCGCAGACTCATTTTAAGTTTTTGCTTCGCAAAAGGAGCCTGCTCACTCCTGAATCACTTTCTTACGCAGCAAAACAGCAAGTGTTTTACTGCTGATTGAATAGCAACTTTTATTCTGCATTTAAAGAACTCATATAGTCTGTAACGGAATCAAGATTTGCATAAATGGTTTCCATAGGTTTGCTTGCTTCATAAGCACTGTATCCGGAGTAACCGGCCCAGCCGATGATACCAACAGCGACAAGGCAGCCAACGATATAACCAGCGATACGCATTCTCTTTTCCTTTGCCATAATTTTCTTACGATTCTTTTTTTCTTCTTTATAACGGTCTACTTTTGCCTGACTCATAATCAATCTCCTAACTTCTTAAACTTTCTTCACTATACTGCATTTTACTGGAAAAATCAATGAAATTTGGTAGAAACAGAAATGAACTTTATGATAAAAATATATCGCAGTCATAAAATATTCGAATAACAGTCGGGATGTTATTTCTTGCACTTTATACGAAAATTGGATAGAATAGTACTGTTCGGATCGTACATGGGCATTTTACTGCAAAGGTACGAAAGAATGAGATTTTCAAATGTGCAAAATGATAGAAAGATGGGGATAGAAAAAGATGAGTCTTGCAGACAAGATTTTTGTAGATATGTGTAAGGATATTTTAGAGAACGGGACAAGCACAGAGGGTGAGAAAGTCCGCCCGCACTGGGAAGATGGAACGAGTGCCTACACGATCAAAAAATTCGGTGTGGTCAACCGTTACGATCTCTCAAAAGAGTTTCCGGCAATTACATTAAGAAAAACTGCCATCAAAACATGTACGGAAGAGATGCTTTGGATCTGGCAGAGAAAATCAAATAACATCCATGATTTAAACAGTACCGTATGGGATGAATGGGCAGACGAAGATGGTTCCATTGGAAAAGCATACGGATACCAATTAGGGGTAAAACATCAGTATAAAGAAGGCATGATGGATCAGGTGGACCGCGTGATTTATGATTTGAAAAACAATCCATTCAGCCGCCGCATTATGACGAATATTTATGTGCACCAGGATCTTCATGAAATGAATTTATATCCGTGTGCCTACAGTATGACATTTAACGTGACACACAAAGAGGGAGATGAAAAGCTGACATTGAATGCTATTTTGAATCAGCGTTCCCAGGATGTGTTAGCGGCAAATAACTGGAATGTGTGTCAGTATGCGGTATTAATGCATATGTTGGCACAGGTGTGTGATATGCAGGTCGGCGAGCTGGTACATGTGATTGCGGATGCGCACATTTATGACCGTCATATACCGATCATTAAGGAACTGATCGGGAGAGAGCAGCACCCGGCACCAAAATTCACATTAAACCCGGAGATCAAAGATTTTTATCAGTTTACAACAAAGGATATTACCATTGAAGATTATGTGACGGGACCACAGATCAAAAATATTCCAATCGCAGTGTAAGCCTGACTGGAATATTTTATGAGAGGATAAAAGACAGGATAAAATAATACGGCACTGACAAGTGATACAGAGTGAAAAGTTGGAGGAAATATGAATTTAATCGCAGCTGTAGATAAAAACTGGGCAATCGGATGTAAGAATAAACTGCTGGTGAGTATTCCGGCAGACATGAAGTTTTTCCGTGAGACGACAACCGGGAAAGTGGTCGTCATGGGAAGAAAAACGTTGGAGAGTTTTCCAAACGGACAGCCTCTCAAAAAAAGAGTGAACATCGTGCTGACGCATGATAAAAATTTTAAGGCGGGAGATGCCATTATCGTTCATTCGATGGAAGAATTGCGGGAAGAGTTAAAGAAATATCCAAGTGAGGATATTTATGTGATCGGTGGAGAGACCATTTATAAACAGCTTCTCGATGACTGTGATGTGGCGCATATCACAAAGATCGACTATGCATTTGAGGCAGATGCCTATTTCCCGAATCTCGATGAGATGCCGGAGTGGAAAATCACGCAGGACAGTGAGGAACAGACGTATTTTGATCTGGAATATTATTTTTACAAATACGAGAAGGTTAAATAATATCAATAAAGTTGTTAAAATATATCATACCAAAAAGATGAAAATTGATTTATAATTGCTAAAACCCAGACAGAGAGACTGCTGGGTTTTACCTTTACTTGAATGAGGAGTTTCCGGATAGGAAAAAGAAAAAATGGAAAATTTTATCTATAGTATCAACGTGACAATGCCTATTTTTCTGGTCATGGTGATCGGATACATTTTAAAGCAGATCGGAATGCTGAATGATAACTTTGTCACAGTGGCAAATAAGTTCAATTTCAAGGTCACGCTTCCGTTTATGCTGTTTAAGGACATTGCAGGCGTTGATATTAAAGCAGTATTTGATATTAAATATGTGCTTTTCTGTGCGATCGTGAGTACCATCTGTTTCTGGGTGGTATGGGGTACAGCAAAGCTTCTGGTGCGGGATAAAACGATCCGCGGGGCATTTGTACAGTCGTCTTTCCGCGGAAGTGCGGCGGTTATGGGGCTGGCTTTTATCCAGAATATCTATGGTTCCTCTGCAATGGGACCGCTGATGATCGTCAGTGCAGTGCCGCTCTATAATATTTTTTCCGTGATCGTGCTGACATTTGAGGCAAATGACAGCACAGGGATTGACAAGAAAGCAAAGATTCGACAGGCGGGAATCAATATATGTAAGAATCCGATCATTTTAAGTATCCTGGCAGGACTGATCGTGGGACTGCTTGGGATCCAGTTCCCGACGCTGGTAAATAAGACGGTCAGCAACGTGGCGCAGATGGCAACCCCTTTGGCACTGATCACCATCGGAGCAGGATTTGAGGGAAGAAAAGCGCTGGCGAAGATCGCACCGACCATGGCGGCGTCCATGATCAAACTGGTGCTTCAGCCACTTGTTTTTCTGCCGGTTGCTGCCTGGATGGGATTTTCCGGGGAAAAGATGATCGCAATTCTGATCATGCTGGCATCCCCGACCACGCCGAGCTGTTATATTATGGCAAAGAGCATGAACAATGATGAAGTGCTGACGGCGAGCGTTATTGTAACAACGACATTGATGGCGGCGTTTACGTTGACCGGATGGATTTTTTTACTCAAAACATTAGGGTATATCGGTTAGTCAGAGGAAAAAAGATACATATTTAGCAGAAAGTATCATTTTATGAAAGCACAGATTATTTTGAAGTATAAATGGAAAGGGTAAGACAGAAAGATGGATATTACAGGTAGAAAATTATTTGTCAAGGCATTACAGGAAGAGGGTGTCGATACAATTTTCGGTTATCCGGGTGGAACGGTGACGGATCTTTTTGATGAATTATATAAACAGGATGAGATTGAAATTGTCTTACCAAGACATGAGCAGGGACTTTTACATGAGGCAGAGGGATATGCAAAATCGACAGGAAAAGTGGGTGTCTGCCTGGTGACCAGCGGTCCCGGTGCAACGAACATCATGACAGGACTTGCAGATGCACATTACGATAATATTCCGCTTGTCTGTTTCACAGGTCAGGTGCCGTTGAATCTGATCGGAAACGATGCTTTTCAGGAAGTTGACATTGTCGGAATGACAAGAAGTATTACAAAGTATGGCGTGACGGTCAGAGACCGCAAGGATTTAGGAAAGATCATTAAGATGGCCTTTCACATTGCAAGCACAGGAAAACCGGGACCGGTCTTAATTGATCTTCCAAAGGATATCCAGACGGCGAGCGGACCGGCAGAATATCCGGACAGCGTGCAGATCCGTGGATACAAACCGAATGAGAGCGTGCATATCGGGCAGTTGAAAAAAGCATACAAACTGTTAAAGTCAGCAAAGAAACCATTGATCCTGGCTGGTGGCGGTGTCAATATTGCAAAAGCAAATGAGCTGTTGAAAGAATTTGCAGAGAAAATGAACGTTCCGGTTGTGACGACCATTATGGGAAAGGGTGCGATTGCGACAACGCATCCGCTTTATATCGGAAATACGGGGATGCATGGAAAATATGCAAGCAATAAAGCAGTCAGCGAGTGTGATGTTTTATTTTCCATCGGAACAAGATTTAACGACCGTATTACCGGAGATCTGAATGAATTTGCACCAAAAGCAAAAATTGTACATATTGACGTGGACACTGCTTCCATTTCCAGAAATGTTGTGGTAGACGTTCCAATCGTATCGGATGCAAAACTTGCCCTGGAAAAATTGCTGGAATGGGCAGAACCAAAGGATACGGCTGCATGGCAGGAGAGAATTAAGGCATGGGATGAAAAGAATCCACTTGAGATGCGCAGAGACCGCGGCATGACACCACAGATGATCATGGAACACATCAACCATACGTTTGACGAGGCGGTTTTTGTCACGGATGTAGGACAGAACCAGATGTGGGCAACGCAGTATCTGGATATTGACGAAAAACGCCAGATGATCACTTCCGGCGGGCTTGGAACAATGGGATTCGGTTTTCCAGCGGCGATCGGTGCAAAGATTGGAAACAGGAATACGGAAGTAGTCTGTGTCACCGGTGATGGCGGTTTCCAGATGAACATTCAGGAGATGGCAACAGCAATCGTGCAGGGGACACCGGTTATCATCTGCCTGCTCAATAATCAGTATCTTGGCATGGTCCGCCAGATGCAGCAGCTTTTTTATGGCAAACGCTATTCTGCAGTATGCTTAAGAAAGAGAAGAAGCTGTCCGGCAAACTGCAAGGGACCAAATGAAGCATGCCCTCCATATACACCGGATTTTGTTGCACTTGCAGAAAGCTATGGTGCGCATGGCATCCGTGTAGAGCGGGAAGAAGACATTCAGGCAGCTTTGGATAAAGCGAGAACTTACAAAGATGCACCGACAGTCATTGAATTTCTGATCTCATCGGATGAGATCGTGCTTCCGATGGTAAAGGGCGGAAATCCGATGAGCGAGATGATTTTGAAATAGGCGGATACAGATATGGTGAGAGAGGAAAATATCATGAAAGACAGATGGATTGCACTATATGTAGAAAATCAGGTTGGTGTTCTGGCAAAGGTTTCCGGTCTTTTTTCCGGAAAGTCTTACAATTTACAGAGTTTGACCGTTGGAACGACAGAGGACGAGACGGTTTCCCGTATGACCATCTGCGTTACCAGCGATGACATCACGTTTGAACAGATTAAAAAGCAGCTAAACCGTATGGTGGAAGTAATCAAAGTCATTGATCTGACAGATGTGCCGATTCATATGAAAGAGATTCTGTTTGCAAAGGTTCTCCGCGTGAATGCCGCGGAAAAAGAAGAAGTATTCCAGATTGCACAGGTGTTTAATGTGCAGGTGGTCGATATCGGAAATGACAGTGTCCTGTTGGAATGCAAACTGACTGCCCATAGAAATAATGAGCTGATCGCACTGTTAAAATCGAAATTTAAGATTATTGAGGTAGTGCGCGGCGGAGCCGTAGCAATTGAATCCATCAGTACAAGCTGTAGATAATAGGAATCATGTTACTGGAACGAGATACGAGTGAACAGTAATGTAATCATAAAATTTTTCGAAAATTATAGCAAAAGTAATGTACAACTTAAATACCCTGTGATATAATAAAAATGTTTTGAAATGTAGTATTAAAAACTACGTTGGAAAACGTATATCTAAGAATAAGAAGTCATAAAGCTATTTTGCAGATGACAGTAGTAAATAAACGAGGTATTTATGATGCAGAAAAAAGTACAGATCATCAGTGATGGTTCCCTGGATCTCTCACAGGAACTCACAAAGGAAAAAGATATTGAGGTTGTTCCATTTTACGTGTCCTTTGACAGTGAAACGTATCAGAAGGAAATGGTAGAAGTCGGTGTCAGGGAATTCTATCAGGAGATGGTGGATCACCCGACCGTTTTCCCTAAGACATCCATGCCATCCGTGCATGATTATTATGAGGTGTTCGAGAAATATGCGAAGGAGCAGCTGCCGGTCATCTGTATCTGTATCACAAAAAAATTCAGTGGCTCCCTGCAGTCTGCGACAACTGCAAAAGATATGATATTAGAGGAATACCCGGATGCACAGATCACGGTCATTGACTCTACGGTCAATACTGTGCTGCAGGGTTTATATGTATTAGAGGCATGCAGACTGCGCGATATGGGCTTAGAGTATCAGCAGATTGTAGATGCGTTACTGCCGATTCGTGAGACAGGAAGAATTTTTTTCACGATCGGAAGTATTGACTATTTAAAACATGGCGGAAGGATTGGAAAATTAGCCGGGATTGCAGCCAGCGCATTAAAAATAAAACCTCTGATCACGTTAAAAGAAGGTGAGATCTTTAATTCCGGCATTACAAGAAATCGTCTCAAATCCATGAAAAAAGTTGTGGATATGACAAGGGAATATTTAGATGAAGTCAATGCAAAACCTGGAGAGTACAGCTTCTGTATCGGTTATGGATATGATTATAACGAAGCATTGGAGTTTCGAGAGATGTTAAAGGATCTGGTCAGAGAACGTCTTGGAATTGATGAGATTGGTATTTATCAGATCGGTGCAACCATTGGAGTGCACACAGGACCATATCCGATCGGGATCGGAATTATAAAGCATGCATTGACAGAGTAACGATGTAGGATATGAAAATAAAAGAATGACAATAAATCGCCCTGATATGATATGTACCCCTTTTACTGGACATCCAGTGAAAGGGGTACATATCAATTATCAGGGCGATTTTTAGTTCCTGTTTCCGGAACTAATGATAATATTTTAAGAATAATCCCACAAGATCTCCTTTTAAGTTCACACCGAGGAAAGTAAGCGTTTCGGAAAGAGCGTACATGGTTGCGGTCATATCTTCAAAGTTTGCATTATTTCCCATGTGCCCAATGCGGATCACTTTGCCGGAAAGATCGTCAAAAGATCCGGCAAGCATGATATTGTGCTCTTTTTTCATGTGGAAAAGAATTGCATCGCAGGTGGTCTCTGCCGGAATGTCAAACACAGTGACGGTATCGGAGAAACCGCTTTCCAAGTGAAGCTTTAAACCGGCTTCTGTCAAAGCGCGTCTGGCTGCTTCGGCGATACGGTGTGTGCGTTCTTCTAACTCTGGATCGGAAGCGATATTGTCAAAAGCAGCACGTAAGCCGTAAATATCGCTGATCGGCATGGTATAAGGAAACCATTTTTTCTCGTAATATCCCTCAAAAGCCAGAAGGCTTGCATAGAAGGAACGGATCGGAGTCTTACGCTCATGCATGGCATCTTTCACAGCATCACTTATGGTGACAAAAGTAAGTCCCGGAGGTGCGGAAACCGCTTTCTGGGAACCGCCGCACAGAAGGTCAATCTGGAACTTATCCACATCCATATGATTTCCGAACATTCCGGAAACGGAATCTACAACGGTCAGAATGCCGTATTCTTTTAAAAGTGGACAGATTTTCTCTACCGGATTGAGCATACCGCTTGGAGTGTCACAGTGAACAACGGTTGCATATTTATAATCATGATGTTCTTTTAAATAAGAAGAAAGAGCGTCCGGGTCAATAGCATTCAGGCGGTCGGCATGATAAAATTCCGGCACACCGCCGTACATGGACACAAAGTCCGCAAAGCCTTCGCCGTACACGCCGTTCTCAATGACGAGCACCTTATCTCCCGGTTCCGTGAGGGAGGCGCAGGCAGCTTCCAGACCTAAAATTCCCTCTCCATCCAAAATGAGAGTTTCGTTTTTCGTGCCGAGCAGGGAGCTGATCAGTTCGCAGGTATCTTTATAAAATTCTACGAAATCTTCATCCAGATCAGGATTGGTACATACGAGGCTTCTTGCCATACGCACATTTTCTTTTACCTGGGTTGGCCCAGGAGTCATGACTTTATACATAATTACTTCCTTCTTTCTCATAGATTGTTTTGTAAATGAGATTGGTGTTACACAGCTTATAACATTTTATTTACGATTTTCTGAAGCTGTCCGACGATCAAAAGAACGATGACAGCAGCAACACCGATCTGGACAAGGTTTCCAGGAATGGAAGTAACCGGTGCGATCCAGTTTCCGTAAATGATACCCTCTGCAATGTAGTAACCAGCGACTTTGATCACGCATGCAACTGCGATCGCAAGTGTGTTCCAGCCAAAACCGTGATGTTTTTCTGTGATGGCACCTACGGCATATCCCATCAGACCGACAATGATCAGTGTGAATGGAGCCCATGCAGTCCAGCCGGAGAGCAGATCGAAGAGTCCCATGCCGACTCCGCCGGCGATCGCACCACTTTTCTTACCAAAAATAATGGCGCAGATAAAAAGAGGTACGTTTCCGAGATGGATCAATCCGCCGTTTGCAGTGATTGGAAGTCTTATATTAATAAATGCAGTGAATACGTAGGTCAGGGCAATAAAAAGAGCCGTGATCGTGATAAAACGGATATTTGATAAAGATTTTGAATCAGCAGTCTGTGCTGTAGAGGTAGTTGATGTTTTCATAAATAAAATTCTCCTTTTTATGGTTTGTATTTGTGTCAATTCCCAGGATTGTTGTTGGGATTACTATATACAAAAACTGTCATGAATTAAAAATCCAGTTTAAAACAAATTGACCATGCCAGTTTTAAATATATAATAATATTGACAAAACAATACTATATGATGTATAGTATTGAACAAGAAATAATATTACAAATAAAATAACAAGGAGTGAGTACATGGTATTTAATACAGGCGCAGCCCTTTTGGATGCGATTGTTCTTGCTGTCGTGTCAAAGGAGGAAGAAGGAACCTACGGATATAAGATCACGCAGGATGTGCGGAAAGCGATTGAGGTTTCAGAATCCACACTGTATCCGGTTTTGCGAAGATTGCAAAAGGATGGATACCTGATCGTGTATGACAGGGAGTGCGGAGGAAGAAACCGGAGATATTACCAGATTACGGAGACCGGCGAAGAAAAGCTGGCAGAATACCGCAGCGAGTGGGAATCGTATTCTTCGAAAATATCAGAACTATTTTCAGGAGAGGAGTCAGAAGAATGAATAAAGAAGAATTTTTAAAACGTCTGGAGCAGCTGCTTTCGGATATTTCAGAGGAAGAGAGAGCGGATGCACTTGCCTTTTACAGAAGTTATTTTGAGGATGCCGGAATTGGAAATGAGGCATCGATCTTAGAGGAACTGGAGTCGCCGGAGAAGGTGGCGGAAGTGATCAAGAAAGATCTTGGGGTGAGTGAAACGGCTGATGCGGAAACACCTGAGGAAGATGTGCGCAGCGAAAAAAATGAGACTCATACAGAAGGAACATCTGGGGATGGTCAGAAGACAGAGACAGGAACGGATGATCCATATATGAACAGTTTATATGGAGGCAGTACCTATGGTTCTGGCAGTTATAATCAGAAAAATACTGCTTATGCCGGAGGAACTTATGGCAGTCAGAATGCGTCCGGCCAGATCGATATAGAGAATCTGAAAAAGGAAAATCAGAAGAATAAAACAGAAAAAACAGTTTTATGGGTGATTCTCGCAGTTTTGACAAGCCCGGTCTGGATCACGGTTGCAGCGGTTCTGGCGGCGATTCTTGTAGCAATTTTAGCGTGTGTGTTTGCAGTGGCAGTCAGCATTGTTGCAGTGATGGCGGCGTTAGTGATCACCGGATTTGTATTGGCAGGCATTGGTGTCGGATATCTTTTCACAAAAGGCGTGGCAGTAGGTCTTGGACTGTTAGGCGGTGGACTTTTGGTTCTTGCGCTTGGAATACTTGCAGTGTGGCTTGTGGTATGGTGCTTTGGCTGGTTTGTCCCATGGGCAGTGAAAGGCATTGCAGAGCTTTGCAAAAAGGCATTTGGCAAGACAAAGAGAGGAGTGTGAGATGAAATGAAAAAATTTACAAAGATTATATTGATCATTGCAGGAAGCTTAGCCGCACTCGGAATTGTTTTCAGCAGTATCGCCGCAGTGATGGGAGCCGGATGGTCAACCATCCACCGGAAAGCACTTGCCGGTGAACTTGATTTTGGCAACTGGCATATTGGCAATGGAGTTTATTATGCTTATGATCAGGGACATGGCATCTTGGATCATTTTTGGGATGATGATTATGATGATTGGGATGATGATTATGATGACGATGATGATTGGGACGACGACGACTGGGATGATGAGGATGACGAGCTCATGGATGATAATAGGGCGGTGGAGAGTTTTGGTTCCTGGATCCTGAATCTTACGGATTTGAAGAGTGAACCGGCAGGAACGGAAAGCTGCATGATACCTTATCCGGCATCAGAAGCTGCTTCCCTGAAACTGGAACTGGATGTGGTAAATGAACTTATTTTTGAAGTGTCGGATTCTGCGGATGAGATCAGTATTAAAATGGAAAATGGGTATCAGGATTATCTTTCTACAAAACAGAAGGATTCCGCTCTGAAGGTATCCTATCACAGCGGACACCACCATTTTGAGAAAGGACCGACCTTTACGGTAGTTCTGCCAAGACAGTGCGAAAATCTGACACTGGACATTGTAGTGGGAGCCGGGGATATTTCCATGGAAAGCGAAGCGTTTACGGCAAGAAAAGTAAATGTGTCTGTTGGAGTGGGAGAACTCTCTGTGAATCAGATTTCAGCCAGTGAGAAAGCCGTGTTTGAAGTTGGCACAGGAGATGTGTCGATTCTGAATGGACAGTTCCCGAAAGTGTCTATCGAAGCAGGAGTTGGAGATGCCGTGTTCAGCGGAAGCGTTTCAAACAAACTGGAAGTGGAGGCAGGAACCGGCGATGTCAATGTCTCTCTTACCGGAACAGAGAAAAGCTATGCATTTGATCTGTCTGCCGGACTTGGAGAAATCCGGTTGAACGGGCAATCGAAAGGGGCTTTTGATGCGGAGTATGAGACCGGCAGCAACGGCGGAGCAGAAGTGGAACTGACTGCAGGAGTGGGAGATATTTCTGTTTTGACACAGCAGTAAAAGAGATAAAAGTATCCCATCCATTTCAGGTAAAAAATTCCCAATCTTTGTCTTTTTAATCACAATATGATATGATGAACACGAAAGAAAAAACATACAAGATTTCGTATATTTTAATAGGAAGAACAGGAGCAGGGAAATGGGAAAAAGAACACGGATTGTTTTATATGCACTGTCACTTGTGACAATGCTTGCAATGGTGACACTGATTATTTTTTCACATGGAAGACAGAGCGGTGAGCCGGCGAAAGATGTGCTGTCCGAGACGGATATCAGCAGCACGGAGGAACCGGTTCAGATACCGGAAGCGGAAGAATCAGAAGAGACGGAAGCAGCAGACGGGCAGAACAGGATCCAAAACGACACAGAACAGGAAGAAGCGGACATAGCAGGTGGAGAAACGGACAAGCAGGCAGAAGCAGGGAATACCGAAGGAGACGGCAGCACAACACTGATTTTTGCAGGGGATGTACTGTTTGCAAACGCCTTTAAAAGCAACTATGATGCGGGCGGAATTGAAAAAGTGATTGAGCCGCAGCTGCTGCAGGAGCTGCAGGATGTAGATATTTTCATGGTGAATAATGAGTTCCCGTTCAGTAATCGTGGAGAGCCGATGGAGGACAAACAGTTTACGTTTTGCTGTGATCCGAAATATGTGAAGGCTTTAAATGAGATGGGCGTGGATATTGTATCACTCGCCAACAATCACACCTTAGATTATGGAAGAGATGCGTTGTCCGATACATTTACGACACTGGACGGAGCCGGTATTTTGTATGCAGGAGCCGGGGAGACCAAAGAGCGGGCATATGAATTGCAGGTGATCGAGAAAAATGGAAAAAAATTTGGCTTTCTTGCAGCATCCCGTGTGGTGCCGGAGTCAAACTGGAAAGTGGAAGAGCGGACACCGGGAATGCTGACCGCCTATGATGATACAAAATTGGTGCAGTTGATCAAAGAAGCGCGGAGTGAATGTGATTTTCTGTCGGTCTATATCCACTGGGGCGTGGAATATGATGCGTATCCGCAGGACTATCAGACAAAGATTGCCACGGATTGTTTTACTGCAGGGGCAGATCTGATTCTTGGAGCACATACACACTGTTTACAGGGAATCTCCTATATCAGTGGAAAACCGGTCTTTTACAGTCTTGGAAACTTTGTATTTGGACAGAGCATTGATAAGACGGTTGCAGTGAAAGTACAGGTTTCGTCCGATGGAACCGTATCTTATGGATTACTTCCGGTTTATGCGGCAGGAGGCACAACAAAACTGATGGATACAAACAGTGCATCTACGCTGTATCAGTATATGACACAGATTTCAGATGGCGTTACAATCGGTGCGGATGGAAAAATCAATTAAAGGGGAGAAGAACATGAAAAAGAAACTTATGAGAATGCCGAAGGTGGTTACGATACTCGTTGCGATACTGATTGTAGCGATTTTTCTTGGAAGTATGGATGTAGCAGCGTTTTTCCTTGCCAATACAGTTTCACTTCCGGGTTATGGAAACAGTATGATCGCAGAGTTCGCGGCAGGGGTGGTTGCATTCCTGTTTTTATGTCTGTTTGGTTATGTTGGAATATTGAAAGAAAAGGGAAAAGGATTTATCAATGGACTTTATATTGGTGGATTCCTGACAGGATACTGTTGTCTGGAACTGGCGGCACAGCTTTATGTGCAGATGATGACACCGGATACAAAAGTCGTATCTGCATTGGAAATCCTGTTCTTTGCGGCAACCATGTTTCTGATCGGATGGACGGAAGAACTTGTTTTCCGCGGTGTGATCTTAAATCTGTTTCTGGAACGTTTTTCCAAAACAAAAAGAGGAATTCTCTGGGCGGTCATTCTCAGCAGTGTATTGTTTGGGGCGGTACATTTGACAAATATTTCACAGGGAGTAACTGTGACGAGTGCGATGATACAGGCAATCAACGGTGCATTTCTGGGTGTGATCTTTGGCGCGGTTTATGCCCGGTCAAGAAATATCTGGTTAGTGATCACTTTTCATGCACTGGTCGATTTCGCAAGCCTGATGGGCAGCGGAATTTTTGGAGTTGGAACAACGGTGGAACAGATCAATCAGATGTCTGCCATTAATTTGATCGCCGTTCCTGTTTTGCTGATTCCGTGCATTGTGCTGCTTCGTCCGAAAAAACTTCTGGAGATGGAGCAGGAGGCAAATCATATCGTGGTGTTTGATACATTTGAGGAGGCAGACCGAAATGCTGCTCTGTCGCTTGCGCTCGGAATGATATCCATTTTGACTGGCTTTATGGGATATGGTCTTGGCATTGGAATCGCTGGACTGATCGGTGGCAGACTTTCGAGAAAGGTGCAGCCGGAGAAAAACGGAATGGCACTGGCAGGTATGATTTTATCTGGAATCGGCATGGCGGTATCGATCATTGGAATAATCGTGCTGTGCTTTGTCTATTCAAATCTGAATGGTCTCTCTGCCGTTATGATGACGAATGGTGTGAAATGATTTTAAGGCAAATAAGCTAAAACAAGTTTACATTTACTAACAATAAGGTTATTATTTCAATAACCTTTTGAGAGAGTGGTAAAATCTTTCAAAAAATAGCAGGAAGAAGATAGGAGAATTGCGATGAGTTACATGGAAACCTACAGAGAATGGTGTACAAACCCATATTTTTCAGAGGAAACAAGAGCAGAATTAGAAGCAATCAAAGACAACGAAGCAGAGATCGAGGATCGCTTCTACCGTCAGCTTGAGTTTGGAACCGGAGGACTTCGAGGTGTGATCGGAGCAGGAACGAACCGTATGAACATCTACACCGTAAGACAGGCAACACAGGGACTTGCAAATTATATCATTTCCCAGAACGGACAGGAAAAAGGCGTTGCCATCGCCCACGATTCCAGAATTATGTCACCGGAATTTGCCGAGGAGGCAGCACTCTGTCTGAATGCAAACGGAATCAAGGCTTATGTGTTTGACAGTCTTCGCCCGACACCGGAACTTTCCTTTACAGTCCGCGAACTTGGCTGTGTTTCAGGAATTGTGATCACAGCAAGCCATAACCCAAGAGAATATAATGGATACAAAGTTTACTGGGAGGATGGTGCGCAGATCACACCGCCTCATGACAAAAATATCCTTGCAGAAGTAGCAAAAGTAACATCTTTTACACAGGTTAAGACCATGGCAAAAGAGGATGCCGTGAAAGCCGGACTATTTGTGACGATCGGAAAAGAAATCGACGACCGTTACATGGAAGAGCTGAAAAAACAGTCCATCCATCCGGAGATCATCAAAGAGATGGCAAAGGACATCAAGATTGTATACACACCGTTACATGGAACCGGAAATCTCCCGGTGCGCCGTGTGTTAAAAGAACTTGGATTTGAAAATGTCTATGTTGTAAAAGAGCAGGAACTTCCGGACGGAAACTTCCCAACCGTTGCTTATCCGAACCCGGAATCTCCAAAGGCATTTGAGCTTGCCTTAAAACTTGCAAAAGAAGTGGATGCAGATATTGTGCTTGCCACAGACCCGGATGCAGACCGTCTCGGTGTTTACTGCAAAGATACCAAGACCGGAGAGTATGTGACTTTTACCGGAAATATGTCCGGAATGCTCATCGCAGAATATATTTTAAGAGAGAAAACAGCAACCGGAACGATGCCGGAGAATCCTGCACTTGTAGAGACTATCGTTACAACGGACATGGCAAAAGCAATGGCAGCTTCCTACGGCGTGGCACTGATCGAGGTACTGACCGGATTTAAGTATATCGGAGAGCAGATCAAATGGTTTGAACAGAATCATTCACACAATTATGTGTTCGGTTTAGAGGAAAGCTACGGCTGTCTTGCTGGAACTTATGCGAGAGACAAAGATGCCTGCGTGGCAGTTATGATGTTATGTGAGGTGGCTTCGTGGTGCAAAAAGCATGGCAAAACATTGTGGGATGCCATGATCGACCTGTATGAGAAATACGGTTACTACAGAGAGGGACTTTCCACGATGACCTTAAAAGGAATCGACGGAGCAGCCCAGATCCAGCAGATGATGAGTGATATGCGGAGCAATCCAAAGAAAACACTCGGCGGATTTGAAGTGCTTGCAGTCCGCGATTACAAAGAAGATACAAGAAAAGATTTGAAGACCGGGGAAGTGACAAAAACAGGGCTTCCGGCTTCTAATGTTTTATATTATGAACTTTCTGACAATGCATGGTGCTGTGTGCGCCCATCCGGAACAGAGCCTAAGATCAAATTCTACTATGGTGTCAAAGGCACTTCTTTACAGGATGCAGAGGAAAAACTGGAAGCATTAAAAAAAGATCTTGTGGAAGAATAGATAAATGAATATTTGCAGAAGTTGTGATCGCCTCTGGGAAAAAGTAAATATATAATTTGGATTTAATATTTATACCAAAATAAAAAACATGCATCAGAAACAGAGAAGGAGAATTACATGTTTGATGACAAATTTGTTTGGGGCGTGGCAAGCAGTGCATATCAGGTAGAGGGAACTGACCCGGATGACGGAAGAGGAAAGACGGTCTGGGACACTTTTACGGAGCAGGGACGCATTTTTCAAAATCAGAATGCGTACACAAGCTGTGATCACATGCACCATTATAAAGATGACTATGCATTAATGAAAAATCTGGGAATCAAAGCATACCGTTTTTCCTTAAACTGGGCGCGTCAATGAAAAAGCGGTTTCGATGTACCGTGACATGATCCTTACAATGAAAGGAAATGGCATTACACCATATATTACCCTGTTTCACTGGGAGTTTCCACAGGCGTTGCAGGAAAAGGGCGGCTGGCTGAATGAGGAAGTGGTAGACTGGTTCGGGGAATATGCAAAAGTGGTGGCAGAGAATTTTTCGGATCTCTGCGAGTATTTTATCACGATCAATGAGCCACAGTGTGTGGTAGGACTTGGGCATTTAAGCGGTGTCCATGCACTGGGATTGAAATTATCAATTCCAGAGACTTTCCAGATTGCACATAATCTGTTGAAAGCGCATGGACAGGCAGTGATCAATTTAAGAAAATACGCAAAACAAAAAATCCAGATCGGCTTTGCACCGACCGGAGGAGTGGCTTATCCATACACGGACAGTGCAGAAGATATCGAAGCTGCCAGAAAAGTTTATTTTGGATTTTACAATCCGATGGATAACTGGACCTGGAATATCTCATGGTTTTCAGATCCGGTCTTTTTAGGTCATTATCCAAAAGAGGGACTGGAAAAGTTCAAAGAGTATCTGCCGGAAATCACAGAGGCAGATATGCAGCTGATCCATCAGCCACTGGACTTTATGGGACAGAACATATATAATGGTTATTACGTGCGTCAGGGCGCAGACGGTGAACCGGAATTTGTGGACCGGGAACCGGGATTCCCAAAGACGGCGTGCAACTGGCCGGTGACACCAAAAGCATTTTATTATGGAATTAAATTTTTGACGGAGCGGTATCCGCTTCCATTATATATTACAGAAAATGGCATGTCCTGCCATGACAATGTGAGCTTTGACGGCAGAGTGCATGACAATGACCGCATCACATTTCTGGATTCCTACATCGGAGCCATGCAGAGGGCATATGATGAGGGAGCCGATATCCGGGGGTATTTCCTGTGGACATTTCTGGATAATTTTGAATGGTCCGAGGGATATAAGGAACGTTTTGGCATGATTTATGTGGATTTTATGACACAGCGGAGAATTGTAAAAGATTCTGCGTTTTGGTATCAGGATGTGATCGGGACAAATGGAGGTAATTTATCAATGAATCAGACCACGAAAGAAATTTTATTTTTAGATCCGGTATGTACGCATAACATTTGGGGCGGTACGAGATTGAGAGAGGATTTTCATTATCTGGTCGAAGGTGATGATTTAGGGGAGTGCTGGGGAATTTCTGCACATCCAAATGGAGACGGAACTTTAAGAGACTGTGGATTCCGTGGAATGAAGCTGTCCGAATTGTGGAAAAAACATCCGGAAGTTTTCGGAAATGTGGACAGTGACCGTTTCCCACTCCTGATCAAAATTATTGACGCAAAAGATGACCTGAGCATTCAGGCACATCCGGACGACGATTATGCAAAAGTCCATGAAAATGGTTCACTTGGAAAAACAGAGTGCTGGTACATTCTCGACTGCAAGGAAAATGCGACGATCGTGATTGGACACAATGCAACGACAAAAGAGGAATTAAGCGGATGATCCATGAGGGAAAGTGGAGTGAATTTATCCGTGAGATCCCAATCAAAAAAGGCGATTTTCTTCAGATCGATCCGGGAACAGTTCATGCGATCAAAGGCGGAACACTCATTCTGGAAACATAGCAGAACAGTGATATTACCTACCGCGTTTATGATTATGACCGTCTCTCCAATGGAAAGCAGAGAGAGCTACATATCGACAAGAGTATTGACGTGATCACTGTGCCTGCAAAATCGGCTGCAGACAGTGTGAAATCGGTGGCAGATCTTCCGGTCAATACGTTAAATGAACTGTATGCCTGCAAATACTTTCATATCTATAAAATAGATGTTTCAGGTAAAATGACTTTTGAGCAGAATGCACCTTTTATGAATATGACAGTTACGGATGGCAATGGAATCGTCAACGGCCAGCCGGTGAAAAAAGGAGATCATTTCATTCTTCCAAATGGCTTCGGAACCGTGGAATTGCAGGGTGACATGCAGATCATTGCATCCACGATATAAACATCCATGCAAACAGTCTTGAAGAATCTTGAGGGGTTCTATATAATAAAAAAAGAGATAGATAATGCCAAATTTCCGAAATTAACCAACCGTGTGCAGTCCGAATCCAGATAACAGAAAAACATAATGAATCATGACAAAGAAACCATTTTTTAAAGGATGGTTTCTTTTTTTTAAGTTCATTTAAGGTTCGCCTGATAAGATATGCGCAAAGGAAAGGAGACACTTATGGCAGATCAGATGATATTTAAAAGGTGTGAGATCAAATATATGTTGGATATCACGCAGGCGGAACTGTTAAAAAATCAAATGAAACAGTATATGATCGCAGACGAGCATGGAGTGAGTACAATATGCAGTCTCTACTTTGATACACCGGACTATCTGCTGATCCAAAGATCAATGGAACATCCGGTTTATAAAGAAAAACTGAGATTGAGAAGTTACGGAACGGCAGACAAAGACACGACCGTTTTTGTGGAACTGAAAAAGAAGTATGAGTCAGTTGTATACAAAAGAAGAATTGCAATGACAGAGGACGAGGCAGAACGTTACCTGCTCTTTCATGAAAAAGTAAAAGACACACAGATCACCAGAGAAATTGATTACTGTCTGAAAAATTATAAAAAGCTGGCTCCGGCAGTGATGCTTTCCTATGAGAGAGAAGCTTTTTATGCGAAGGACGATCACGAGTTCCGGATCACGTTTGATCAGAACATTCTCTGGAGAAATTACGACCTTTCGCTCTGCAAGGGGATTTATGGGGAAGCAATTTTAGCTAAAAATAAAGTGCTTATGGAAGTGAAAACGGCGGGCGCAATACCGCTCTGGATGGTTCATTTTCTGACAGAAAACCAGATTTACAAAACGTCATTTTCCAAATATGCGACCGCTTACCGCACGATTTATGAGAGAGAGAAGAGAAGCTGTCCGCCGGAAAATTTCTTTGTGTTTACCGGAGATGAGGTTGTGCAGCAGGCAATAAAATGTTAAAAAAGAAATGGAGAAATTAATATGTTAAACAATTTATTTACAGGAATTTTTGATGCAGCAGGTACGGCGGTGATTTCCGTGCCGGATTTTTTATTCTGTATTGTGGTGTCACTGGTGATCGGGGCATTCATCACATGGGTTTACACTTATAAAAGCCGCTATACGACAAGCTTTGCAGTGACACTCGCAATGCTGCCGGCGATCGTTTGCATTGTCATTATGATGGTAAACGGAAATGTAGGTGCCGGAGTGGCTGTGGCAGGAGCATTTTCGCTTGTACGTTTCCGTTCTGTGCCGGGAACTGCAAAAGAGATCGGAACCATTTTTCTTGCAATGGCGGCAGGACTGATCGCAGGGATGGGGTATCTTGGATTTGCAGTATTGTTTTCACTCATTATGGGAGCCGTGATGTTTGTGTTAAATGTGACCGGATCCGGTGTGAAAAAAGCAGAAGTAAGGGAGAAAACACTTCGGATCACAATCCCGGAGGATTTAAATTACGGAGCAGCATTTGATGATCTTTTTGAAAAATATTTATCATCCTGCGAAGTAGTTGCTGTGAAAACTTCCAATATGGGAAGTCTTTACAAACTCACCTATCATGTGACGTTAAAAGACAATGCGGAAGAGAAAACATTTCTCGATGAATTGAGATGCAGAAACGGAAATCTGGAAATCAGTATGATGAGACAGGAGGCAAATGTCAATGAGTTGTAGAAGTAAAAAACTGCTGGCATTGTTTTGTGCCACGGCATTATCCATGACGGCAGTGGCAGGCTGTACAGGGACAAAGAGCAGTACTGGCAATGTTGTTTCCTCGGAAACAGAAGTAAATGCGGAAGAAACCGTAGCACAGAGTGAAACAGGAACTTTTTCAAGTGCAGATATGTTTACTGAGCGGGATCTGGCAGGAACCTATGAGGAGAGTGGGGCAGTTTATGTCACACTTTCCGGTGATGGTATCACAGGGGAAACGGATGGCGTTGCAATCAAAGGACAGACGGTGACAATCACGGCAGAAGGGACATATATTTTTTTCGGAACACTGTCGGAAGGACAGATTGTGGTGGATGCAGATAATGCGAAAGTGCAGATTGTATTTGATAATGTGGATATTACCTGTGCTTCAAGTGCAGCCGTGTATGTAAAAAGTGCAGAGAAAGTATTTGTAACGCTTGCAGAAGGATCGCAGAATACGCTTCGCAATACGGATGAGTATGTTGCGATTGACGACAACAACATTGATGCCGTGATTTTTTCAAAATCAGATCTTACGTTAAACGGCATCGGAAGTCTGACGATCGTATCAGCAGAAGGACATGGAATTGTATCCAAAGATGATCTGAAGATTACAGGCGGTACATACGATATCACAGCAGCAGGGCACGCATTATCGGGAAAAGACAGTGTGCGTATCGCAGATGGAACCTTTATTTTAACCGCAGAAAAAGATGGCATTCATGCGGAAAATGCAGATGATGAAGAAAAGGGCTACATTTATATTGCAGACGGTGATTTTACGATCACAAGTGACGGCGATGGCATGGACGCTTCCAGTATTGTGCAGATTGAGGATGGAACATTTGACATCACAGCCGGAGGCGGCGCTGCAAACAGTCAGAAAACACATGAGTCAGACATGCCGGGTGGCGGAATGTCACAAAACATCGAGAGACCGGACGGAGAAAGTATGCCACAGATGGGTGAAAAGCCGGATGAAGAAAGTATGTCGCAGATGGGCGAAAAGCCGGATGAAGAAAGTATGCCGCAGATGGGCGAAAAGCCGGACGGAGAGAATATGCCCCAGGATACCACAACCGACGAGAGCAGCACCAGCACAAAAGGAATCAAGGCAGGTGGCGGCATGTACTTAAATGGAGGCACTTATCAGATTGATTCCGCAGATGATTCCATCCACAGCAATGCAAATATTACGATCGCAGATGGAACATACACGCTTGCGACAGGCGATGATGGTGTGCATGCAGATGATGCACTGACAGTAAATGGCGGTACGATCACCGTGACAGAGAGTTATGAAGGTCTGGAAGGCCTGACGGTGACGATCAACGATGGAACGATTGATATCACTGCAAGAGATGACGGTGTTAATGCAGCAGGCGGCACGGATCAGAGTGGTTTTGGAACATTTGGCGATCACTTTAAAGGCATGGATTCTGCGGATGACGAGACAGAAGAGACGACAGATAATGAAATGTGGATGGAATTAAATGGTGGATATATTCACATTCTGGCAGGCGGCGACGGTGTGGATTCCAACGGCGATCTGACGATCAACGGTGGTGAGATCTACATTGACGGTCCATCTGACAACGGAAACAGTGCGATCGATTACGGCGACCGGTCGTCTGCGTACATGAACGGCGGAACACTTGTGGCAATCGGCAACAGCGGCATGGCAGAGGGGATGAGTGACTCTTCCAAACAGAAGGTTCTTATGGTAAAATTAGGAGAACAAATGGAAGCCGGCGACGTTGTGCTGACAGACAGTGAGGGAAATGTGATCGTAAGTTACACAGCATTAAAATCCTATGACTGTGTGATCATCAGCACCGCAGAGGTGGAGAACGGAGCAACGTATACGCTCACAACATCGGGAACGACGACAGAAGTGACCGCAGAATAAAAACAGCTGAGGGCAGGAATCGGTATCACCGTGAAATAAACGAAAGGCATGGGATTTTGTATGAGGTTATTGCTTGCAGAAGATGAAGAGGATTTGAGCCGTGCGCTTGTCACGGTGTTAAAACATAACAATTATTCGGTAGACGCTGTGTACGATGGTGCAGAAGCCTTAGACTATCTGGAAAACGGCGACAATTATGACGGCGTGATCTTAGATATCATGATGCCCAAAATGGATGGTATCACCGTATTAAAAACAATCCGCAGACATGGAAATTCCGTTCCGGTCCTGCTGCTCACAGCAAAGGCAGAGATTGATGACCGTGTGGAGGGTTTAGACAGTGGCGCAGACGATTATCTGCCGAAACCATTTTCCATGAAAGAGCTTCTGGCGAGGATCCGGGCAATGACAAGGAGGCAGACGGACACGACCGATAATGTGCTGACATTTGGCGATATTGCACTGAACCGTTCTACCTATCAGCTCATAGGACCGGAGAATCCAGAAGGTATCCGTCTTGCTGGCAAGGAATACCAGATGCTTGAAATGCTCATGTCTAATCCGGGACAGGTCATTTCCCCGGATCTTTTTATGGATAAAATCTGGGGCTATGACTCAGAAGCGGAACAAAATGTCGTATGGGTGTATATTTCCTATCTGAGAAAAAAAATAACCTCCATTGGAAGTCAGGTGAAGATCAGGGCGGCCAGAGGACTTGGATACTCATTGGAGAAAGACAATGCTTAATAAATTAAGAAGAAAATTTATTGCGATTGCAATGCTGTCGGTTTCTATCGTGCTGATCGCAATTGTCGGAACGATCAATATTGCAAACTACATCACTACCAATCAGGCGCTGGATGCAAGACTCTCCCTGATCGCTGACAACGGAGGTACTTTCCCGGATATGACACCCGGAGATTCTGGAAAAAAATTGGAACCTAAGACAGATCAGCCACCGGCAATGAATGACCTCCAAAAACACGGAATTTCGCAGGAAAGCCCGTTTGACACCCGGTATTTTACAGTGACGATCGCATCGGACGGTACGGTGGGGTCTGTGGATACCGGAAAAATTGCTTCCATTTCAGCCGGGACAGCGGAGGAATACGCAGCGGAGCTGTGGAAAAAAGGAAAGAAAAAAGGCTTTTTCGCTGATTATAAATATCTTGCAACGGACAGTGACGGCACGACGATGTATGTATTTTTAAACTGCCAGCGGGAAATCTCTACCATTAGAACGTATGTTCTTACGAGCGTGGGAACAGGAGCACTCGGACTTGTTATCGTGTTTGTCATGATCTACTTTTTCTCCGGAAAAGTGTTAAAACCGGTGTCAGAAAGCTATGAGAAACAGAAACGCTTTATCACGGACGCAAGCCATGAGATCAAAACGCCGCTCACGATCATCGATGCCAACACCGAAGTCATAGAGATGATGGAGGGGGAAAACGAGTGGACGCAGAGTACGAGAAAACAGATTGCAAGACTGACTTCCCTCACGGAAAAACTGGTGTTTCTCTCCCGCATGGACGAGGAAGGGACAAAGCTGGAAAAAGTGTCATTTTCACTTTCGGATGCCGTGCTTGATACCGCAGAGGCATTCCGCTCTGTCGCAAAAACAAAAGGAAAACAATTTGAGATCAATGTGGCAGAGCATGTGGAATATATCGGCGATGAGAAAAATATCCGGCAGATGATCTCCCTGCTTTTGGACAATGCAATGAAATATTCCTCAGAGCAGGGCATCATCCGCATCGCACTAAAAACTTCCGGAAAAAACAAAATTATCACCGTGTGGAATACCACAGACCAGATCGAGAAAGGAAAGCTGGACCTGCTTTTCGAACGTTTTTACCGTATGGACACTTCCCACAATTCCAGGACTGGGGGCTTTGGAATCGGACTTTCCGTCGTGTATGCGGTCGTGAAAGCACACAAGGGCAAAATCTCAGCCAAAAGCGAGGACGGAAAATCAATCTTATTTACCGTGGTATTGTAGTGTCTGGCTTCCCCCTCTCTCCCGGCTTTCACTTGGTTTTCCCTATGGAATAGATAAAAGGGTTCCTTATAAAACTTGCTCGAATTGCGGCTTTATCAGTGTTCACATTTTGACTTTTTTGATTGTTTATATTCATTCAGAAATGGACAGTCCGCACAATGTGTTCGTCTGCGGCCACACTTCCTTCTTATCTGTATCGTGCGCAAGTTACATGCCGGAAAATCAGCAGATGAGCAGGTCAAAAATCACTCGGGCTTTTTTTGATTTTTGACCTGCAATAAAGGATGCTGATTCCGGCATTTACTTGCGCTAGATACAGATAAAGGAAGTGTGTCCCAGACGGACACATTGCGCGGACTGTCCATTGATGAATGTACATAAACTTAAAGTCAAAATGTGAACACTGATAAATGCACTCAATTCTCACAAAAGTTTTATAAGGAACCCTTTTATCCATTCCATAGCTTTACACTTTGGCAAAAGCCGGGAGAGAGGGGGAAGCCAGACGCTACAATTCGTCAAATGAAATCTGATTTTTCGTCAGAAAGCGTTTGAGGAGTGTGTCCCACTCGTGCTCAAGCGTTTTGTCGGTCGAGAAGATCCGGTAGGAGATACCCGTGGTCACGGTCAGTTCTCCATTCTGGAAGCGGATATTTAAGAACACGGCGGAAATATCATTTTCCGTGAAAGAACTTCCGGTCTGGGAGAGGGTGCGTTTGAGATTTTCCGGCGATAACAGGAGGGAAAACTTGAAATAAGAAGGAGTTTTCTTTCCTTTGATCAGGTTGAAACAGGAACTGCGCAAAAGACCATACGGAACAAAGGAAAGCCCGGTGAGATTCTGTTCTTCGAGTTCTTCTAAGGTGTAGAAGTCTTTTTGCAGCGTGCCGTCGATATGGCAGGACACATTCGTTGTGATGACAGCCTCCTGAATGAGAAAGTGGTCAAACACATCCTGGCACAGTAATTTATTCATAAAGTCTTTGACTTCGGCAATTTTTAAAGCAATCATAAAATCCTCCCAAAAGAAAATGGTATCAACATAAATTTATCATTGGTTTGTTTTCTTGTAAATAACTGAAATGACAAATGAGAGAAAATATGCTAGAATACAGAGGATTTGCGAATGCAAAATACGGAATAATGATACAGATTTACGACCGCAGATAAAAAGTCTGGGGTTTGATGGAAAGGTTGGTAACAGATATGACAGAGACACAAATTTTATTTGATTTATTGGAAAAGGGAGTTTCTCCGGCACATGCAGTGAGTGCATGCGAAAAAAGACTGACAGATGCCGGTTTTGAAGTGGTTGATTACGGTACGGAATGGAACTTAAAAGCGGGCGGAAAATATGTGGTAAATCATCATGAAACGACATTGTTTGCATTCACATTACCGCAGAATTGGAGTGACAGAGAGCCTGCGATCCGCATTGCAGCAGCACATACAGATTTCCCATGCTTAAGGATCAAACCGTCCTGCGATATTCAGACAAACGGATACGCACAGGTGAATGTGGAAGTTTACGGCGGCGCAATCTTAAATACATGGCTCGACCGTCCACTCGGTGTAGCTGGAAGAGTTGCAGTGCGCAGCGGGGATGTGTTTACACCGAAAGTGGTCACGTTCCAGTCTGAAAAAAATCTTATGACCATCCCGAATCTTGCGATCCACATGAACCGTGAGGTGAACAAGGGCGTGGAATTAAATAAGCAGACGGAACTGCTCCCAATCTGCGGACTTTCCGATGATGCAGACTATTTTCTTGATTTTCTTGCAAAAGAGCTTGCTGTGAAAAAAGAGGATATCCTGGATTTTGAGCTGACCATTTATAATAAAGAAAAGCCGGAGTTTGTGGGATTAAACGATGAGTTTATCTCTGCATCCAGACTCGATAACTTAAATTCCTGTTCTGCACTGGTGTCTGCGATCATCGACAGCGACAGGGCAGACGGCATGAATCTCATTGCACTGTTCGATCACGAGGAGATCGGAAGCCGTTCCAAGCAGGGCGCCGGTTCCATTCTGCTCCATGATATGCTGGTGCGCATTCTGACCGAGTGCGGACTGGAAAAAGAAGTGTGGAACAGACTGTACAACAGCATGATTTTATCTGTGGATGTGGCACATGGACTTCATCCAAACTATGCCGGAAAGATGGATCTGACCAACAAGCCGGTGCTTGGAAAAGGATTCTGTATCAAGGAAGCATGCTCGCAGTCCTATGCGACGGACTGTGGTGCGGTCGCAGTGATCCAGCAGATCTGTGAGAAGGATCAGATCCCATATCAGAAATTTGTGAACCGTTCGGATCTTGCAGGAGGCGGCACATTAGGCTCGATCGCATCAGCGTTACTTCCGGTTAAAACAGTAGATATCGGAATCCCATTGCTTGCAATGCATTCTGCAAGAGAACTGATGGCAGCAGCAGACCAGCAGGCATTGAAGGATCTGGTGAGCGCTTATTTTGGCTGAACTGCAAAAAAGATGCATACAGTGTGAAGTATGAATTTGACAGGAGAATCAGGTGAGAAAAAAATTTTTTTCCTATGTGGCAGGGAGTGCGGCGTGTGCAGCACTCATTCTGCTTTCGGGGTGTCAGCAGACAACGAATCAATTATCCGATATTACCCGCTATGTGGAGGAGAAAATTGCGGAAGGAAAAGGCACGGAAGTAAAAAGTAAAGAACAGGAAACGGACACTGAGCAGGCAGCAGTTTCCGGGGAAACAGAGAAGCAGGCAGAGCCATCCGTTGAAAGGCTGTCCGTGGACTGTTATGCATATCAGACGCTTCCGGAGGAAGTACGCACTGTGTACGATGAGGTTTATGATGCGATTCTCTATGAAAAAGAAGATGTGGCGCTGAGCACGTTAGACAACGAAGTCCTGCATCAGGCGTATGTTTCGGTGATGGCGGATCACGGCGGACTGTTCTGGGTATCGGGCTACACTTACACGCAGTATACCAGAGGGGAAAAACTGGTGGATCTCCATTTTACACCAAAGTTTACCATGACGGATGCCGAACGGATGGACATGCAGGCACAGATCGACGAGACAGTCAGTCAGATTTTGGCAGGGGTTGATACGGAGGCATCGGATTATGACAAAGCAAAATATGTGTTTGATTATCTGGCTTCGAATGTTGCGTACAGCACAGGTGCGCCGGACAATCAGAACATCATCAGTGTGTTTGTCAATGGGGAAACGGTTTGTCAGGGATACGCTGCAGCAACGCAGTATCTTTTGGAAAAACTGGACATTCCCTGTGCAGTGGTGGCCGGAACGGCAGACGGACAGTCTCATGCATGGAATCTGGTAAAGCTGGATGGAGAGTATTATTACATGGATACGACATGGGGAAATGCCACCTACAGCGGTGATGGAATGGGGCTGGATTCCTTTATCAATTATAATTATTTTGCAGTTACGACCGGGGAATTACAGAAAACGCATCAGCCGAATGACGATATTATCGTTCCGGTGTGTCAGGCGGTAAAAGACAATTATTATGTCCATGAAAATCTTTATTTTGACACATGGGATGCAGACAACATCGGAAATGTATATCGGACTGCCTATGAGCAGGGAGATGGTTTCTGCTCCGTCAGGTTTGCAGACAGGGAGCTGTATGAACAGGCATTCTCCTACTTTATCACGGATCAGAAGATCGTGCATTACTGCAAAGGACTGACATCTTTATATTATCTGGAAGATTCCGACCAGAACGTGCTGACTATAAAATTTTAATAAAAATCATAATATCCTCTATACAAAGTAAAGTTTTTATGTTAATGTTACGTAGTAATCAATACTACATGTAATAGAAAAAAGAAACTTTTGATATAATAATGAATAACATTTAGAAAACAAGGAGGCTAAATCCTCTGCTCCTGTAAGGACAGTCGCATTTTGCTTCGCAAAACAAGGAGGCTAAATCCTCTGCTCACCAGAGGGTTCGCATTTTCCTACGGAAAACAAGGAGGATACTATGTATAAGATTGTAATAGACAGTTGTGGGGAATTACCGGAAGAATTAAAACAGGACGGACATTATGAGACCGTTTCTTTGGAGCTGGAAGTAGACGGATGCCGTATCAGGGATGACAGCACATTTGATCAGTCAGACTTTTTGAGAAGAGTCAGAGAGAGCCTGAAAGGACCAAAGTCCTCCTGCCCGTCACCGGAGCAGTATATGGATGCTTATGAGGGCGAGGCAGACCATGTTTATGCCGTGACACTGTCCGGTGGTTTAAGCGGCTCTTACAACAGTGCAGTACTCGGAAAGAATCTATATGAGGAAGAGCACGGAGATACAAAGAAAATTTATGTGTTCAATTCGAGATCCGCATCCATCGGTGAAACTCTCATCGGCATGAAGATACAGGAATTTGAGGAAGCCGGATGCGGTTTTGAAGAGGTTGTGGAGAAGGTGGAAGAGTACATCCGTTCCATGAACACCTATTTTGTATTGGAGACATTAGAGACATTGAGAAAGAATGGCAGACTTTCCAACCTGAAAGCATTTATTGCCAATTCATTAAATATCAAGCCTGTTATGGGCTCAACGAAGGAGGGATTAATCTGCCAGTTAGGTCAGGCGCGCGGCATGAACAAGGCGCTTGAGCGCATGGTGAAGGATATGATCTCAAAGACAAAAGACTGTGAGAACCGTATTCTTGCGATCTCACACTGTAACTGTCCGGAGAGGGCAAAAGCAGTGAAGGAAAAAATCGAGAAGATTGCGAAGTTCAAAAAGATCATCATCATCAATACCGCAGGTGTCAGCAGCATGTATGCCAACGACGGCGGCGTGATCATGGCAGTATAGTCAGATGCAGACATTAACATACGAAGAAACAGTAACAGCGATTGAAAATAAAAGAAGATTTGGAAACTTAAAGGGTGTCGAGATCTCAAAGATAATGTTAGAGCAGTTAGGACACCCGGAGAAAGATTTACGCATCATACACATAGCAGGGACGAACGGCAAAGGCTCCGTCTCTGCTTTTTTGCGCTCTGTTTTCGAATGTGCAGGATTGAAAACCGGGATGTTTACTTCTCCACATCTGGTGGATTTCAGGGAGCGCATCCAGGTGCAGGGAGATATGATCTCAAAAGAGGATACCATGCGCCTTGGAAACAGGCTTCTCTCTATGGATTTTGGCGTTTGTCCGACAATGTTTGATTACTGTCTTGCAATGGCATTGCTTTATTTTAAGGAACAAAAGTGTGATGTTGTGATTTTGGAGACAGGACTTGGCGGAACGTATGATTCCACGAATGCCTGCGGAGTGCCGGATGTGACCGTCATTGCAAAAATCGGTTTTGACCATATGGCGATCCTTGGTGACACACTCGCCAAAATTGCAGCAGAGAAAGCAGGAATTATCAAGCACGGCACAGCGCTTGTGTTAGAGAGCCAGGAAAAAGAAGCAATGGACGTGTTAAACAAAGCCGCAGAGCGTGCAGATATCAAAACTACAAAAGTCGTAAACTTGGATGAGATCAGGATCCTGCCACAAAAGGACGGAAAACAGTGTTTTTCATACGCTGGATACGATGCAGTCACAATGAAAATGCTCGGTGTGCACCAGTATGAAAATGCCGTGGCGGCAATGCTTGCAGCAGAATTATTTTTTGAAAAATATTTTGCAGGAAAAAAGAATGTGCCGGAACGGAAAGCTTTGCAGCATGCGATCCGGGAAGGGATCGACCGGACGCAGTGGATGGGGCGCATGGAGCTTGTGAGCAATGATCCGTTTTTCCTGATGGACGGTGCGCATAACAGTAACGGTGTGGAGGCGCTGAAAAAAAGTCTGGAGACAATGTATCCGGATGAAAAATTCCATTTTATCATGGGTGTCATGGCGGATAAAGATTATGGGGAGATGATCCGGGAACTTCTTCCGCTGGCACTGGATTTTAAGACAGTGACTGTGGAGAGTGAGAGGGCATTGCAGGGAGAGGCGCTCGCAGACTGCATCCGGGAAAAAGGAATCCCGGCGGAGGCGTATCAGAACCTTGCGGATGTGCTGCCGGATTTCTCAAAATCATCCACAGAAAAGACAGTGGCATTCGGCTCACTGTATTTTATCGGGGAGATCGAAGCATTTCTGCAGGGAAAACAGTAACATGGTTTCCGGAAAATCTGAGAAAAGCAGCGTCCGTGCCTAATCATTACAGAAAAGTTACAAAATAGCATGGATTTAATATATTTTTAAAATTAATCATATGGTAATATTTATTTTTTTCATCTATAATAACAACAGTCTGTGCATATAATAAAAAAAGAAAACAGACAGTTATTTTTGTGAAAAACAGGTAGAGTTTTTGCAGAAAAGCACGTTGACCGTGCAGCACAAGCAGGAGAATGAGAGAAAGAATTACGTATGGTATTTAGCAGTTTTGAATTTTTGTTCCGGTTTCTGCCGGCTTTTTTAATCATATATTTTATCACACCGAAGAAGTTCCGCAACGCAGTACTCTTTTTGGGGAGCATTGCCTTCTACACCTATGGAGAGGCGCAGTATGTCCTGTTGCTGTTAGCGTCAGTCACGGTGAACTATGTGATCGCATGCAGCATGTATAAAACACCGGAGGACGGAAGAGGCAGAAGACAGGCAGTACTGCTTATTCTGGCGCTTTGCTACGATTTCGGAATGCTCTTTTTCTTTAAATACAGCGGTCTGACCACGAAGCTGCCGCTGGGGATCAGTTTTTACACCTTCCAGATCGCAGCGTATGTGATCGATGTGTACCGTGGCATTGTCCCGGCAGAAAAATCTTATGTCAACCTTGGAACCTATCTGACAATGTTTCCACAGCTGATCGCCGGACCGATCGTAAACTATACCGAGGTGAGCAGCTGCCTGAAAAGAAGGACGGTGACAGCACGGGATTTTGAGAGTGGCATCCGTATCCTTGTGATCGGACTCGGATCCAAAGTCATTATCGCTGACCGGGTGGGAATGTTGTGGAACAACGTGCAGACGATCGGGTTTAACAGTATCTCAACGCCGTTGGCGTGGCTGGGTGCGGTCGCATATTCCATGGAGCTGTATTTTGATTTCGCAGGATATTCGATGATGGCGATCGGACTCGGAAAAATGTTAGGATTCCAGATTCCGGTAAACTTCCGTTTTCCATATATCTCAAAATCGGTGACGGAGTTCTGGCGCCGCTGGCACATTACACTGGGACGGTGGTTCCGCGATTATGTATACATTCCGCTCGGAGGAAGCCGGAAAGGCAGACTGCGGACGATGTTCAACCTTTTTGCCGTGTGGACACTGACCGCGCTGTGGCATGGGGCAGGGTATAATTTTCTGATCTGGGGCGGCATGCTGCTCGGGGCTTTATTTCTGGAAAAATTGTTTTTGCTTCCGTTTTTACAGAAAAGCAAAGTGATCGGACATGTTTATCTGTTACTGTTTGTGCCTGTGACATGGATGGCATTTACGATCACGGATGTTCATCAGCTTGGAATTTATCTGACACGTATGTTTCCGTTTGTGAATGCACATACCGGCATGGTCAATTCCATGGATTACATCAAATATCTGAAAGATTATGACAGCCTGCTGGCGATGGGAGTTCTTTTTGCAACTCCGGTTCCGGCGGTGATTTATGGAAGAATAAAGCGGGGACTGCTTGGTACGCTGGCAATTGCGGTGATCTTTGCACTCAGCATGTACTACCTTGCGATATCTGCAAACAATCCATTTTTATACTTTAATTTTTAGATAACAGGAAGGAGCAGAAATGAAAAAAATCAGATATTGCAAAATCACCATTCTGATTTTAGCTGGCTGGGCAATCCTGTCAGCGATAGGATTTCTGGGAAAAGATACGATTTACAGCCGTTATACGGTCGATCCGGTAAAAACACCGTACTTTGTTCTGGTCATGCAGGGCATACACGATGGGATTTACCCATGGAGCAGCGACCGTGAGTCACTCTGGGATAAATGGGAACATCTGGCAGAACTGAGAAGAGATGAGGAGCAGATCTCCGCGACTGAGAGCACAGAACCTGCCGCAGAGGGAACGGAGAGTATGGCAGAAACGGAGACAGTGGCGGAGACAGAGCAGGAGGAAGTAAGAAGCTTTCATGCGGTGGACGCCGGGTACTTCTCGGACGCAGTGTTTATCGGTGACTCGAGAACCGTGGGACTTCATGATTATGGCGGACTCGATGACAGCACTTTTTATGCGACAGTCGGCATGAACATATACAGCCTCTGGACAGAAAAGTTCTGTGAAGTGGACGGGGAAAAAGTGACATTAGAGGAAGCGCTTAAGGCAAAAAAATACGGGAAAATCTATTTCCAGATCGGGATCAATGAGATGGGAAGGGGAACGCTGGACGGTTTCATGACAGCCTATGAGGATTCTGTGGAAAAATTCCGGGAACTGCAGCCGGACGCTGTGATCTTCGTTCAGGGGATCATGAAGGTTGCAAAAGAAAAAAGTGATAAAGATCCGATCTTTAACAATGTGGGGATCGAGCAGCGGAATGAGCGGATCGCTGCACTCGCAGACGGAAAAAATATCTTTTACCTTGACATGAATGAGGTCGTATGCGATGAGGAAGGCAACTTAAAGAGCAGTCTGACGTTCGACGACATTCATCTGTATGGTTCAAAATATGGGATCTGGGTGGATTACCTGAAGGAGAATGGAATCTGAAAAAACGCTATGGTGCAGGAAATAGCATCATAGCGTTTTTTTAATCGTTTTTCTCAAAAATTGTGAAGGTATTTTTGTTGAATTCCAAAATGCCGGCATCTCTCAATTTGCACAATTCATTGGACATGGCAGAGCGGTCGACAGAGAGATAGTCGGCAAGCTGCTGGCGGTTGAATGGAATGGTAAAGGTTGAAGCATTGGCTTTTTTCGACTCCATGGACAGGTAGGAGAGCAGTTTCTCTTTGGTGGTGCGCTTGGACATATGTTCTAACTTGCGGTTTAACTGGAAATTTTTCCGGGACACTAACGTTAGAAGATTGCGGATCAGCCGGTTGTGAAACGCACAGGCAGATGGGCAGACCGTCAGGATCTTAGAGACCTCCAGAAACAAAACGCGGCAGGTGGAAGCAGCAAAAATATTCATTTCCAGCGGTTCGGTGGAATTGATCGCATAGGCTTCCCCGAAAATATCGCCCGGGACACATTCTGCCATCAGATTGGCATTGCCCCAGAAGTCCTCTTTTACAATGTGTACACTCCCCTCCAGCACAATGCCGATGCCTGTGATGGTTTCCCCATAGGAAAATATGATCTCATCTTTGATAAATGTCGTCTCCCGTGCAGAGAGGCAGGAGAGCATGTCCCTGATCTCATCGGTTGTGATCCCTGTGAATACAGAGGTCTGTAATAAAAGCAGATCGTCGTTTGTCATAGAAACTCCCTTCAAATGTATGTTCGTAGAATAAAACATAATTACGTTGTAAAAACAACAGAAAAATTTTCTTTATTATATTAGTATGCACATAGAAAGTCAAATGAAACAAATAATAGATATGCAGACAACAGGAGGAATGGAAGATGGTAAGAAGAATTATAGAGATCGACGAGGAAGCATGTGTAGGATGTGGTCTTTGCGCAGAGGCATGCCATGAAGGAGCGATCGCAATGGTGAATGGAAAAGCGAAGCTTATGCGCGATGATTATTGTGACGGTCTCGGCGACTGTCTGCCGGCCTGTCCGGTAGATGCGATCCATTTTGTGGAGCGTGAGGCAGCAGCTTATGATGAGAAGGCAGTGGAAGAGCATAAAAAGAGCAAAGAGGCGGCAAAGACACCATGCGGATGTCCGGGAAGTCAGGCGAGAGCCATCCGGAGAGAGGCAGATGCAGACAGAAGCGCAGAACTGCAGGCGGCAGGAGAAATCCGTTCCGAACTGACTCAGTGGCCGGTACAGATCAAGCTTGCACCGGTCCGTGCGCCATACTTTGACGGCGCAAAGCTGTTGATCGCAGCAGACTGCAGTGCATACGCCTACGGAGATTTCCACCGTAAATTCATCCGCAGCCATGTGACACTGATCGGGTGTCCAAAGTTAGATGATGTGGACTATTCTGAGAAGTTGACAGAAATTATCAAAAACAATGACATCAAATCTGTTACAATAACACGTATGGAAGTGCCTTGCTGTGGCGGAATTGAGATGGCTGCGAAAAAAGCACTGCAGAACAGTGGAAAATTCATTCCATGGCAGGTAGTGACCATTTCTACGGACGGAAGAATCCTGGAATAACAGTAAAATTCTGCGGTTGTCTCCTCTTACAGGAGATATTTCGGAAAAAAGAAAGAGAGGACGAAAATATGAGTGAAACAAGCGTAAATCAGAGAAAAGTGGCAATGATCGGATGCGGTTTTGTAGGATCTGCAACAGCATTTGCATTAATGGAAAGCGGTCTGTTTTCCGAGATGGTTCTGATCGATGCTGATAAAAACAGGGCAGAGGGAGAGGCGCTGGACATCAGCCATGGACTTCCTTTTGCAAGACCAATGAAAATCTATGCCGGAGATTATGATGATATTGTGGATGCAGCGATCATCATCGTGACAGCAGGCGCCAATCAGAAACCGGATGAGACAAGATTAGACCTTGTCCAGAAAAATGTTGGTATTTTCAAATCCATCATTCCGGAAATTGCAAAAAGAAACTGCGGAGGAATCCTGTTGATCGTTTCCAATCCGGTGGATATCCTGACCTACACGGCATTGAAATTGTCCGGTTTCCCGGAAAACCGGGTGCTTGGCTCCGGAACGGTGTTAGATACTGCAAGATTAAAATACAACCTTGGAGAGCATCTGAATGTGGACAGCCGGAGTGTACACGCATTCATCATCGGCGAACACGGCGATAGCGAGCTTGCAGCATGGAGCAGCGCCACTGTTTCGGGTGTGCCGATCAATACATTCTGCGAGATGCGCGGACACTTCAACCATGACGAAGCGACCGAGCGTATTGCAGAGAATGTAAAAAACAGTGCTTACGAGATCATTGCAAAGAAAAAGGCGACCTACTTTGGAGTTGCAATGGCAGTGCGCAGAATCTGCGAGGCGATCATCCGCGACGAAAAATCCATTTTACCGGTATCGAATCTGATGCACGGAGAATTCGGGATTTCCGATATTTCCTTAAGCATGCCGGCGATCGTGGGAGCGCACGGTGTGGAAAACCGGATCCCGATCGCTCTCGATGAGGAGGAAACAGAAAAACTGCAAAGTTCTGCCGGCACTTTAAAGAAAATTATTGAAGAAGTGTTATAAAAAATGATAGAATGAAAGAAAAAGCCAGACATATTTTGTGTTTGGCTTTTCTTAAGTCTGGAGAGAAAAACATGGAAAAAATATTAATCTATCAGGTAAAAGAAAAAGAAGCGGTAAAACAGCTGCTTGCGCCAATGAAAATCCGCCTGGAGGAGATCAAAACCACAGATTTGCGGCAGAGTATCGGGGATCTCGCAGAGGGAAAAAAGAACGTGCTCATAGCACCATTTACCGGCAGCGCACCACAGGAGAGCCTTATGGTATTCTGCGGTGTGAATGAAAAGCATTTTGACAAAATACTGTTTGAACTGCGCCGGAAACAGATTCCGGTTGACTATAAAGCAGTCCTTACACCATCGAACCGGAAATGGAGTGTGCTTATGCTTATGCTGGAACTTACGAAGGAGAAAAACAGCTTCCGGCAGGGAAACTGAAACGGAACAGGGACAGATCCGAAACGGAAATGGACAAGCGTGCAGATTCTTGTATGAAATGTAAAAATATGGTAACATAATGATATATGTCTGCGTACAGAGACAGTATCTGACGGCAGACTGCGAATGGAAATACGATATTTCGCACGAAGGAGAATGAAAAATGGAACATTTCATGAATCTGGTGTTGATCAAAAATATATATATTGGTATTCCAATGGCTGCACTCATATGCTATCTGTTTTTACTATTCTGTTTTCTGAATGTTGCAGAGAAATCATCAGAAGTAAGAGATCTCAAGGCAATACTGTCGGCATTATTGTCCTGGACAGGCGGCGCTGTGCTCATGAGACTGCAGATCAGCCCGGGGATACAGTTCTGGTATCATGTGTCATTGATGGGACTTTTTACGATCCCGATACTGATATATGATTTTTTGTTCCATTATCTTGATATCAGGGGAAAGGACAGATTTCTGTATGGCTGTATGGCTGTGACAGTATCAGCTGTCCTGCTGAATGTTTTTACCGGTTGTATTCTTCCACCGCCGGAAGTGCAGATCATGGCGAATGGCGGTATATCCTACCATTATCATGCAAAAACAGGCATCTGGTTGCTGGCAGCAGCAGAGATATTTCTGTTAGTGTATGTAACGCTGCTTGCCCACAAAAAAATCGGGGAACAATTAGAGTATCGGAAAAAACTCGGACCATTATTAATAGGAACACTGCTCATTATGGGTGGAAATATTCTGTGCGTGATGCCATGGAGCGGTGATTTCCCATTCGATACCCTTGGCGGAGTGGGAATGGCGGTCTGTTTTGTATACATTATTTATAAACAGTATCTGTTCTCATTTTCCATGCGTGCGACAACAGGTGCCGTATATTTGATCGCAGTAGTTGTAGCGTTTCTTCCAATGATTATTTTGGAGCCAAACATTGACCATGTGATTGGCCAGACGGACAGCTTTACCAGACAGTTTATCACAGTGTTTGTCGTTCTGCAGTGCCTCTGGATGGTGCTGGTCATGACCTATGCCAGAAAATGGCTGGAGCGTATCCTGTACCAGAAGAAAAAGCACATTGTGGAGAGCCTTGTGGAATTTCAGGATATGGCGGCTTCAATCCTGAATAAAAAAGAACTGTACCAGAGAATCCGAAGCACCGTCAGTTCGGCGGTACCGGACTCTTATGCACGTATTTTTGAAAAAAGAGATGACCATTTTGTGGAGTGTACGGCAGACGGAGACCGGGTGCTGGACACAGAGGAGGAGGCAAGGCTGAGGTCATTTTGTGGCACCGGCGGCATTCATAAAAAACCGGAGATCGCAGTTTTTAAGTATGACGATAAAATTTATGGATTTTTATATGTGGAGCTTCACAGAAAAAACAGGCTGATCTATGATGAGGCGGACTGTATCCGGCAGATCGCAAACAGCGTATCCGGCGCATTAAAAAATATCAGTGCCTATGAAAAAGTATATCAGGTGTCCATTCATGATGAACTGACAGGTCTGTATAACCGTAGCTATTGCAGTGAATTTATGAAAAATCTGGACATAAAGGAACATCCGATAGGAATGATATATCTGGATATGGATAACTTTAAGTTATACAATGATCTGTACGGCGAGGAGACCGGAGACCAGATCCTGAAGTGGAGCGCATCCCAGGTGCAGAACCTCTGCAGTGACAAAATGTCGGTATTCCGTGTCGGTTCCAATGAATTTCTTATTATTGCGGAAGAAAGCAGAAAAGAAATACTATTGTCGTTTGCGAGGCTGATACAGAATACGATATTAGAACAGAAAGAAGATAAACCAAAAGTCATCCAGCCGATTACGTTCAGTATTGGAATCGCATGGGACAAAAACATGGCAGAAAGTGCAAGAAAATTATTCCGTCAGGCAAGACGGGCAGCCTTCTATGCAAAAGGAAATGGTAAAAACCATATCGAGATTTACGAGAAGAGTTTTGAGGGACAGGAACAGAGCAGGGAGAAAGGTTATGAGCAGGTAACGCCGACGATTTTTGCGCTGATGGCAGCAGTTGATGCCAAGGATTCGTTCACCTTTGAACACTCTGAGAATGTTTCCGGGTATGCGATGAAGCTTGCAGCAAAAATGGGGCTTCCAAAGGATGATATCCAGACTGCAAAAGTGGCAGGTCTGCTCCATGATATCGGAAAAATCGGTATCCCGGAAAGCATCTTAAAGAAGAAGGGCAAACTGACAGATGAGGAATACGAGGTAATGAAAACTCATGTGGAGAATTCCATTGAGATGATCCATTTCCTCCCGAATATGAACTATGTCATTCCGGCGGTTTTATCCCATCATGAACGCTATGATGGAAAAGGCTATCCGGGCGGTGTCAAGGGAACGGACATCCCGATTTTAGGCAGGATCCTTGCAGTGTGTGACAGCTTTGATGCAATGGTGTCCCGGAGGGCTTATAAGGATGCCTTAAGCGTGGAGTATGCGATCGGGGAATTAGAAAAAGGAAAAGGCACGCAGTTTGATCCGGATGTCGCAGAAGCATTTATTGAATTGATCGAGGAAGATCCTTCGTTTCAGGTGAAGGCTTCGTAATATCTTTTTATTATGATTTCAAGGAAGAGTGCGTTTACCGCCTTGATGTTGGAAAAGCATCCCAAAATGCAGAGAATGCCGAAAAAAAAGGGGATTTTATGGCGGTATTCTCGGCATTTTTTTGTATTGGAATGTATTTATTTTGTGACATTGTTGAAAACGAGAAGTAAGATAGAATGAGTAAGTATGTATTACTATGTGATGATCATTGGATTAGGGGGAAAGCAGAGTGAAAGAGTTAAGGGTAGATAAAAAATTAAGAAATAAAATTATAGGAACAGGATATAAAAAGACTGTGGAATGGACACAGGCAAAAATAAAGAGAATTATTTTTATTGATATTTTTGCAGCAATACCGGAAGTGGCAGCATTAATTGCATTGGTAGATAGTTTGTTTTCTAATGACGATGATATAATTTTAATAGTTACAGGTGTGTGGTGTAGTACAGCATTGATACCATTGTGTGTAGCAATAATCTATTATAAGATAATTAGAAATAATTCAAGCGTATCATATGAGATGTATAAAGAAGAACAACTTTTTTATGATGATGAAGGCTTTACATTTTCTTTTACAGATTATGGTGGTGTGCCGGGTAATTGGACATATCAAATTAAGTATAAAGAAATAGAAGACCTTATTGACTATCCTAATATAAGTATGATCAGGATAATAGGACATTATCCATTTGAGTTATTTCAAAATGGAAGAGTATCAGTTTATAACAGGGAATGTTCAGATGAAATTAAGGTTTCAATAGGTTATTATTATGACGCTTTTGATGAGTTTAAACGAACTTTATCTGAAAAATCAGGATTAAAGTTTGAAACAAAAGATTATTGATAAGGGATTGTATATACAAATCATGCAATGTAGTCTGGAGGTGCGTATGGAAAACAAGATTGAATTTATTAATAAAGTATACATGGGGAAAGAAGCGAAAAGTGGGAAAAAAGTTTTTTCGGTTATTGCGGGGGTTTTGTTTGCAATCGTTTTAATTGGCTCTTTTCTTATTGCAGGAGGAGTCGGTGGCATATCAGTATCCGTTTTAGGCTTAGTGGTATACAATTTGTCTAATACAGGTGGAAAGAAAACAAGTACCTATATTTTAACGGTAGCATTTTTTGAAGTGGATTCTGAGGGAGTTGTGTTAACACATTCGTTGATTGATTACAATGACAAATTGGGGATCAGGGATGAGATCAATTCAATGAAATGGGATGCAATAAAAGGAATTTCCTATAGTGAAGAACTAAATTCGATATGCATTGATGGAAAGGGAGAAAAAAAGACCATCTGGAAAAGTGAAAAAAGAAAAGAACGTTCACCTCGAAAAAAAGCGATAAATAGGATTATTCTCTATCTACCATATGATAGCAAAGATAAATTTATTCATTTGTTTATGACATATGGGAAAGAAATAGAAATGGTAAAATAGGTATGCGTTTTTAATGTGAAAAAGAGTAAGTAGAGCAAAAGAAAAATGAATATATTTGAAGCGTCCATACCGTTGTCTGCCGGTATCAAGGTGGCTGAATGTTTAGATTCAGCCGCCAAATTTGTGGCGGCTTGCTTCTTCTTATGCGTCAGAAGAAATAGTTTCTACTTCCTGTTGAGACAAGCCTGAAAATTTTGCAATCTCTTCTATCGTAAATTTGTTCGATTGCAGCATCCTTCTGGCAGTTTCAATTGCAGCATGGTTTTGTCCTTCGGAAAATCCGGTTTCATGTCCGGATTTTTCACCATCAGAAAAACCGGCTTCATACTCAGCCTTTCGCAATTTCTTCTCTTCCAATTCTTTATCATATTCAAAAATACTCATACTGATAACCTCCGCACGATTTTTGGAAAGAAATTCTGCAAGAATCCCTTCCTTTATGCATTCGTCAACAGCACATTCTACAGCCTGATTCAGAGACATGTTGGCGGCATAGTGCCGTACTCTGGCGACATATTGCGCATATTCTTTCAAAGTGCTGAAGAAAGCTTAAGTTCAGTGCAGTCAGATAAATTCTGATATTCGTCTCCTGCTTTTAAATTAGTTAATGGGTAATTAAAAGCATAGATACGAATGAAGTACGGAGATTATCAGGGATAATCAGCCGTTTCCAGAATATAGATGGCAAATGCACCATAAAGATTTTGTAAAATATGCTTTTTGTCATTGTAACATGAGAGATAATTGCAGACAAGAAGAATTTTACAACTTTTTTATGAAGGTTTTGATGATTTTAAACGAACTGTATCCGAAAAATCAGGAGTAAAGTTTGAAACAAAAGAGTATTAAGGAAAAAGAAAAATGCTGAGACAGGAGAGGTATGCGAGTGCAGTGGAAAGATTGGGAAGGATGGTTGCATAGATTCGCAGGACTACACATAGTTCACCTTGAAAAGAAAAACGGCAAATTGTATAATTGCCATAGGAATCATTGAAAGACATGGAAATAGATAAGACAGATGGAGCACCGATCTATCGTATTATCTGCATTCGTAACGAATCTGTTCAGGATTCTGAGACGAATACTTTGAGCTTTTTTATATCAGTTCCGATTTTTGAATGATTGGAACTTGCAGAGATAATTGATGATGATGAGAATGTTTCACTGCTGGTTTTTTCAAGACTATCAACAGTTGAGGGAACGGATAGTCAGGTATCATATGAAGATTTTATGGAAGAAAATAATGCTGATTTTGTTATCTATATTGTTACCACAAAAGATTATGATTCGGTGGAAGAACCATTAAAACAATTGATGGAAAAATATCCGGATTTAACAGGTGTAGTAGAGTATTGGGACAATGTATCGAATGAAATATTAGGCGAGTTTAAGGAAATGGCAAAAGATGCGACAACACTTACAGGACAAATGCAGTTTCTTCTTAAGACGGATGGAACTTGTATTGAATTTTAGTTTGAAAGGGAACGTTATGAAAAAGTATATTTTATTATTGGTAACAGCACTGCTATTGACAGGTTTAGCAGGGTGCAGCATGACAAAAAACAGATATAACCATTATGGAGTTGTGAAATATCTTGAAAATAAATATGATGATAAATTCGAATATTATGAAACTTATGGGGGTACGCTGTTTGATTCAGACTCATGGAAGAAATTTATCTGTACCAGTGAAAAATATCCGGGAAAACATATTTTAGTAATTTATGATGTGAAATATAAAAAATATCATGATAATTATCTGGATATTAAATATGCTCGTCAAGTGGATGAATTATTTGATTCTATGTTGTCGGAAGTCTTTGGGGAGAATACATATTGTTTTCCACATTATGAGGATGAAGATATTGATGGGAGTGTATCAGAGTTCGACGGAGATACTACTTTTGAACAATATATAGCAATGAAGCGTCTGTTTTTATATTCTTTTGTAAAAAGTGATAAGAGCAATGAAGAAATTGAACATGAGATGAAAGAACAGTTATTGAATAATGGTATATGGTGTTATGAGATAAACCTCTATTTTGATGAAGATCTTGATGAAAATACTTTGGATTATTTTGCATATAGAAATGACGTAATAAGAAAGGGAAAAAAGTCAAGACATTTTTATGCAAAAATGAAAGATAACAAGACATTTACAGAATGTTATTGGGAGGTGGATTAAGATGTCAGAATTTGATAATGAATCATAATTTAACAGCTTATATAAAAAGTGACAAAAGCAATGAAGAAGTCGAAAGTAAGATAGAGGAACAGATACTGAACAGTGGTATGTATTGCAGAAATATTTGCTTGCATTTTGTGGAGGATTTTGATGAGCAGAGGCTGGATGATGATTCCTACTTATATGACTTAAATGTATCAGCAGTGAGACACTATGTCGCAATCATGAAAGACAATAAAACATTTAGGGAATCTTATTGGGAAGATTGAATGGATATACATGGAGAAGGAAGCTTATGAAAAAGTATATAGTACTGGTAGTAACAACATTAATATTGACAGGTTTAGCAGGGTGCAGCATGACAAAAAACAGATATAACCATTATGGAGTTGTGAAATATCTTGAAAATAAATATGATGATAAATTCGAATATTATAAAACTTATGGGGGTACGCTGTTTGATTCAGATCCATGGAAGGGATTTATCTGTACCAGTGAAAAATATCCGGGAAAACAAATTTTAGTAATTTATGATGTAAATCATGATGCATATCATGATAATTACTTCGATATTAAATATGCTCGTCAGGTGGATGAATTAATAGATTCCATGTTGTCGGAAGTGTTTAAGGATGAGCCTTATTATTTTGTACATAATGAAGGTGCGGATATCACTGGTTTGGCATCACAGTTTGACGCAGATACTACTTTTGAAGAATATATAGCAGAAAAGCATATTCATTTAGCAGCTCGTGTAAAAAGTGATAAAAGTAATGAAGAAATTGAAAGTAAGCTAAAAGAGCAGATATTGAAAAATGGTATATTTTGCAGCTGGATTGACTTGTCTTTTGTGGAGGAGTTTGATAAGGAGCGGATGAATGATTCTTCTTACATAAAAGAGGTTGTATCAGTGGAACCGGAAGTGAAGCATTATAGTGCGTTCATGAAAGATAATAGAACGTTTACAGACTGTAATTGGGAGGAGTGAGATGGCAGAGTTTGAAAGTAATACAGCCAGTATTTCAGCAATATTAGATGCATATATGTACTTGAATTATCAATATAATCCGGAAGAATCGCAAGAGAAAAATATAAATCAGATATTAGAAGATATAGAATCTTTACATGAAGATAATGAATACTACAAAGTATTAAAAAAAGCTTGTGAGGAAAATCCAAGTCTTGGAGAATATACACTGGTCAGTCAGAGCCATTATGATCATGAGACAAATGGACAGGATTTTTTCAACTATACAGGAGAAAAATGTACAGATGATCCGATACAGGCATGCGCATTCAAAAGTCCGGACGGGGATCTGTATGTGGCATACAGAGGAACCGGTTCTAAAAGATGGGGAGATAACGGACAGGGATTCTCTGACAGGGCAATAGAGAAGCAATTGTTGCAGTTGTAGGAGAGAAAATAACAGGAGAAAATTGATGATAATAGAAAATAGTAACACAAAATTCACAGATGAAGAAAAGTAAAAAGCTGAGATGCCAATATTTGAAAGTGTCTCATAGAATTCATTTTTATAAGGGCAGCTGCTACACAGTTTGAATGTGATATCTTGCTGAATGAATGTCCAGTAATGGCTGCAAAAAATCAACTACTCCGGTACAGGAATACTGTGTTCCATCACGCAGCTGGATCTTTATCAGATCCCCGGTCATTCCATCATAACAGACAAGTGGATGATAACCATTGCTCTGATAGTGAAAGTTAAAGGCTCTGCCTTCCTGTCTGCCGTATGCATCAAGAAGAGTGGAATCCAGATCCAGAATAACAGCCTGTGGCATCTGAATACTGTAAATTTTCCTCCGAAGGACTCAGGCAATCGCAAGGAACTGGTTTAAAGTGTCTTCATCCATACGGTTAAAGAATCTTGATACCGTAGGCTGTGATGCAAGCGCATCTTTTTCAAGTACAGACTTGAATACAGGATCATTTGTCAGTTCATCAGAGGCATCATCCTCGAAATAATCGCCAATAATAATATATATCATTTGGAGCAGGAAATCAGATATGAGTAAATAATCAAAATTTTTTTGGGAATACTAATAATTGAACATGTACTTTTTGACTTCAAAATGATAAAATTGAAGTCAGATAGTACAAATTAGAGGTGATGGTATGACCGACTATGAAAAGATTGAAGAAATAGCAAGAAAAAACAATAATGTTTTTAAAACACAAATGGTTATAGAAGCCGGCATTAGAAAAGAGAAAATTCGAGAAATGTTGGAGAGTGGTTTGATTGAGAAATTAGGACATGGTCTTTATTCTCTTAGCAAGGAAGATGTAGATGAATATTATGAGTTCCAGCAGAGATGTCCGAAAGGAATTTTTTCTTACGGAACATCTGCATATTTTTGGAATCTTTCTGATAGAGTACCTAATGTGCTAAGTTGCACAGTGCCGAGAGGATACAATACATCCAGACTAAAGATTGATACGAAAGTAAAATATCATTATTTACCGAAGGATTTGTATGGCATTGGCATTGTAGAGGTTATATCACCGCAGGGAGCAAAGATTCGTGTGTATGATAGAGAGAGAACCATATGTGACTTGATAAGGGATAGAAAAAAAGTGGATATGCAGCTCTACAGTAATGCATTAAACGTATATTTTAAGAGTCGGGAAAAGAACATACGAAAATTGATGAAGTATGGAAAGGCATTTCGTATAACTGAAGAATTAGAAAAATACATGGAGGTATTACAATGAAAAGTGCAGAACAGATAAAAGGTGCTGTTAAAAACATAGCAAAGAAAATGAATTTGAAACCACAAGAAGTTTTATAAATATTTATGTTCGAAAGACTAGTGGAACGTTTTAAAAGAGGCGGTTCAGGCAACAGCAATCAAAAGAGACTCTTTAGAAGAACTGACAGAATATAAGGAGATAATCGAAGACATGCAGGAAAGTCAGTTTTTAGAGCGTATATGGGAGAAGTACAAGGAAGAAAATACATACAGCGAAGGAATCGCATTTGCTGATACATTAGATATTGTATCGTGGATCGGCAGGGAACTGGAAAAGTATTGATGGGATAAAGAGGTAGCGTATGAACTGGAAGAATATCAGAGTATACAATAATTCGCAGAATATGTATTTGATATAGATGGAGTAATTGCTGAAGCGGATAGATCATATAGTAATGCTTTAAAAAGTCATGCAACTATGTGTAAATTTGTAATAGCAATTCCTTTTGATTTACCAGATCCTAATTATGTAAAAAAAGGCAAGTCAGTTAAAAGTTGTAGATAAAAAGCTTCCGATAGAAGCAGAAAGCAGGGATGCAGGAGCATCGGATGATTCATGCATGATATATCATTATCCGGTGGAAGGAAGAGACAGTACATCGGGATATGCAAGTATTTTTTATATAGGAAAAGAAAAATATGAAAATGCTGAAGTCGGGGAAAAAATCAGGATTACCCAATGTTAATATGATAGAGATAAAGGGACATTTTGGGACAGAGTTAACTCGAAATAGAACGTCTATAATGTACAATGAAAATCGTGAAAAGGAAATGACAATATCATAGTTCACCTTGAAAAGAAAAACAGCAAATTGTATAATTGCAGAATAAACATTTGAAAGACACGGAAATAGACAATACAGAGGGAGCATGACACATGGGACGATTTCTTAATCCTGATTACAGTGCATTTGAGACAGCGTTAAATTCAGAAATTTATATTGATAAAACAGGTTTGCTTGCGTATACCAATAAAGTGATCAATACAAAGCAGGCGTTTATCTGCAACAGCAGACCGCGTCGTTTTGGAAAGTCTGTCACAGCGGATATGCTTACAGCTTATTACAGCAAAGGCTGCGATTCAGCAGATATATTTGCAGATTATGAAATTAGCCATGCAGGGGATTTTAGACAGCATCTGAACAAATATGATGTCATACATCTTGATATTCAGTGGTGCCTTGCTCCAGCGAAGGGAGCAGCAGGAGTTGTTTCTTATATTGAAAAAAGTGTCATAGCAGAATTAAAAGAAAAATATCCGGATATTATTTCGGAAGAAACGGTATCTTTGCCGGAAGCAATGTCAGAAATCTATACTGTGACCGGAAATAAATTCATTGTAATCATTGATGAATGGGATATTCTGATTCGTGACGAGGCAAATAACAGGGACGAGCAGGAAAATTACATTAATTTTCTGCGTGGAATGTTCAAGGGAACAGAACCTACCAGATTTATCAGTCTGGCGTATCTGACAGGAATTTTGCCAATCAAGAAAATGAAAACGCAATCTGCACTCAACAATTTTGATGAATTTACAATGTTAGATGCCGGGGCACTGGCTTCTTATATTGGGTTTACGGAGCTGGAAGTTCAAAAACTCTGTGATAAATATCATAAAGATTTTGCAGAGGTAAAAAGGTGGTATGATGGATACGTGCTGGAAAATCAGCAGGTTTATAATCCGAAGACAGTTGTCAGTGTCATGCTGCGCGGAAATTTCCAAAGCTACTGGTCGCAGACCGGAACATATGAGGTTGTGGTTCCACTGATCAACATGGATTTTGATGGGTTAAAACAGGCGGTTATAGAGATGGTTTCAGGTTCGACAGTAGAAGTAGATACCGGAACATTTCAAAACGATACGGTAAGCTTTTCTAGCAGGGATGATGTGATAACTTACCTGATCCACCTTGGATATCTGGCATATGACCAGAGAAAACAGTGCGCATTTATTCCAAATGAGGAGATACGGCAGGAACTTTTAGCGGCAGCAAAGAAAACGAAATGGAATGAACTGCAGGAGTTTGAATATCAATCCGAGCAGTTGTTAGAGGCTACTCTTGATGGAGAGGAAACGCTGGTTGCAGATTATATCGAACAGATTCATATGGAGTATGCGTCAGCAATTCAATATCATAATGAAAATTCACTGAGCAGTGTTTTGACAATTGCGTACTTAAGCGCCATGAAATATTATTTTAAACCAATTCGGGAATTGCCGACAGGGAGAGGGTTTTCAGATTTTGTATTTATACCGAAAGAGGAATACAGAGTAGATTATCCTGCACTCGTAGTCGAATTAAAATGGAATAAAAGTGCACATACAGCATTACAACAGATAAAGGACAAAAAGTATCCTGAATCATTGTTGCAGTACACTGGAAATATACTTTTAGTGGGCATTAATTATGATAAGAAAAGTAAAGCACATGAATGTGTGATAGAAGAATATAAGAGATAAGAGAGTTGTTATTTTAGAAAGGACACCATTTAGAGAATGGTGTCTTTTTTGCGTGTAGAAAAAATGTAAATATTTTACCCAAATTACATCAGATTATATGGTGTGAATTGCAGGAGAATAATATAATAAAAAGAATAATTGTAAAGAAAAACAGGGGGAAAAAGTTGAAGAAATTTTATATTGCATATGATACAGATGTTGGGATAAAAAAGAAGACCAATCAGGACAGTTTGTTATTAAAAGGATGTTCTGAGGAACATGGAGAGACACTTCTGATCGCAATTTGTGATGGCATGGGTGGCATGGAAAAAGGGGAGCTTGCCAGTGCAACGGTCGTCAGGGCTTTTTCAGACTGGTTTGAGCAGGTTTACATAAAGAACGAAATGCATGTTGGGGATGAAGGAATAAGACAACAGTGGCAGAGTCTTTTGGAAGAAATAAATGGCAGACTGATCAGGTATGGAAAAGAAAACCAGATTCAGCTTGGAACAACAATAAGTGCGGTTTTATTAAACAGTGATGGACAATATATGCTTTGTCATGTTGGAGACACCAGAATTTATACATTATCGGATACGTTGCAGCAGCTGACCGAGGATCATACATTCATTGCGCGAGAAATAAAACGTGGGAATATGACAATAGAGGAAGCTAAAAAGGATAATCGCAGAAACGTGCTTCTTCAGTGTATCGGTGTGAATGAATTTTTTGAACCACAATATGAGAATGGAAGGCTGGCGCATGGCACAGCCCTTTTGTTATGCTCAGATGGATTCCGTCATATGTTATCAGAAGACGAAATTTCTGAGTCACTGAATCCGCATAAAAATCTTGATGAAGGGCAGATAAAAGAAAAATTGAGAGAAATGATCGAATGGAATAAACAACGGATGGAAACGGATAACATTTCTGCAATTTATATCAAACTCAAATAAGGCAAAAGAGGAAATGAAAGTTGGCTGAGAGAGGAACAATTATTGAGGGAAAATACGAGGTTTTAAAGCTGATCGGAAAAGGTGGAATGTCAAAAGTTTACCTGGCGATGGACAAAAACCTGAATAAGCAGTGGGCAATCAAAGAAATCGAGAGAAAAGCTTATGATAAGAACAATGAAGTTGTAGTTGCAAGTGCAATGGCGGAAGCAAACATGATGAAAAAACTAGATTATCCGTCACTGCCAAGAATTGTAGACATTATCGAAAAAGAAAATGTAATCTATGTTGTCATGGATTACATCGAGGGAGAAACCTTAAGCAGTGTGCTAAGTAAGGAAGGTGCACAGCCGCAGGAAGTTGTAATTGAGTGGGCAAAGGAACTATGCAGGGTATTGGATTATCTGCATACGCAGGATCCGCCAATTATCTACCGGGATATGAAACCGGCAAACATTATGCTGCAGCCGAATGGAAATATCAAGTTAATTGATTTTGGGATTGCGAGGGAATACAAAGAACAAAATCTGGCAGATACAGTAAGTCTTGGAACAAAAGGATATGCTGCGCCGGAGCAGTTTGGAGGAAAAGGTCAGACGGATGCCAGAACAGACGTATATTGTCTTGGCGTGACGCTATACCATTTACTCACAGGACAGAATCCATGTGAACCTCCTTATGAGATATATCCAATCCGATATTGGAATCCGCAGTTGTCCAGTGGATTAGAAGCAATCATTCAAAAATGTACCCAGTTAAACCCGGAAGACCGTTATCAATCATGTGCAGAATTGTTATATGCGTTAGATCATTATGATGAGATGGACGAGGGGTATCGAAAGAAACAGAAAAATAAGCTGAAAGTTTTTTTTATTACAGCAGGTTCAGCTGTATTTTTTCTGATTGCAGGGTGTGTATGCACAGGAATGAGGGTTCATGTGAACAACAGCGATTATGATAATAACATCAAGCAGGCAGAATTATCTGCGACAGATGAGGAAAAAATCGATTATTATGCCAAAGCAATAGATATTCTGCCGGGCAATTCGGAAGCGTATTTTGGAATAATCGAGGCATTTAAGGATGACGCGGTCTTTTCATTGGAAGAAGAGGAATTATTCAAAAAGAAAATAAACAGTAATCTGACTGTTTTGCAGCAGAATAGCGATTATGGGGATCTTGCTTTTGAGATAGGAAAATTATACTGGTATTACTACGATTATGGAAAAACAGAAAATTCAGACAATCAGATAACCAGAATGAAAAGTGCGATTCAGTGGTTTGAGGCGGCATGTACTTATGGCGGTGAGGACAGCAGTTATTATACGATGGCTGAAATGTACCGTGATATAGGACAGTTTAACCGCGATATCACACTGAATGTGCAGGAAGCATCTGATAAAGGAACCTATCTTCCATATTGGGAGAATATAACAAAACTCGTAGCAACCGTATCTGAGAGTCAGGATGAGAATGAAATTGTAAATCTGGAAGTATACAAATTGGCAATGAATGCTGTGGAAACTTATGCAAGAAAATTTAAGGCAGATGACGTAGCACAGGAAGATATGAAAGCGTTGCTGGAACAGGTAAAAGCTGGTACGGAGCAGGTTGATACGACAACAGACAAAACAGAAGAAATGAAAAATGATATTCTAAAGCGTTTGCAGGATGCAGAGGCAGCAGTGGAAAATGCATATGCAAAAGATACGGAGGTGAAAGCATCATGAATGCAGGTACTTTACAACTCATATCCATCATTGCATTTTCATTAGCAGGAGTTTTAACACTGATATCCATTTATCTTTTTTTAAAAATGGATGTACGAGGAATCATAGATGATCTTAGTGGTAAATCGGCAGAACGTCAGATTATGGCAATGCGAGAGGAAAATAACAGACAGAAAAATCCATTGTCTAAAAGAAGCACCAAATCATCTGAAACAAGGAAAAGCAGTCTGATGGAACGCACAACAGTGGAATTGAAAAATGAGGAAAAAACGGAGGTTCTTCCGAAAAAAGATGAGGAAAAGACAGCATTGCTGCGGGAAGAAGCCGCTATGCCGCTTCAGATGGTTGAGGAGGAAACAACTGTTTTAGAAGAAACTACAACTGTATTACAGGAAGATGAAACAGTTGTGCTGACTGAAAATGCAGGAAACACAGATAAAAGGTATGAACTGGTTTTGAATGAAAACATCATACATACGCAGGAGATAATTTAGAAAATGGAAATGTTTTGGAGAACAAAAGGAAAAAGAATTGCAGCATGGTTAATGATTGCGTTAATTATGGCAACAACGATACCATTTGGAAGTATCAGAGCATCAGCAGATAACACTGCAACAGGTGAAAGTGGTACAGTCGCAGTCACAATCACAGGACAGGTGATGGTTCCGTATGATACTAATGAAAACACGGGTACGAGTAAAGGAAAAGCATATGCAGGTGCTAAGGTAATTGTAAAATATCCTAAAGACAGTGCGACTACTGTGACTCATAATGCAATTACAGGAGCCGATGGAAGTTTTACCATTCCCATAGATGATTTGACACTAAAAGAGGATGATAAGTATACGATTGAAGTTGAGCCAGCAGATGCGGATAAAGATACATATGACAGATATTCTGATGTGAAAACGGTCACTGCAGATCAGGTAAGCACTAAAGCGATTGAGTTAAGTGAAATTATGCTTAAAAAAAAGTCTGCATCTTATTCTGTTACTGCAAATGCAAATACTTCTGATAATTCAGCAAAAAATGATGCAGGAGAAGTAAAGGTAGAAAATAATGTAGTAACAGCAACACCAAAGGAAGGTTATGAAATCACTGCTGTAACAGTAAAAAAAGAAACTGCAGATTGGAAACCGGATGGAGAAACCAACGATAATTGGTGGAACAAGAATATAAATGCGAGCGGTGCATTTGTATATGAAGAATTTAAGGATAAAACATTAGATGCAAATTATGCATTTACAGTCACATTCGCAAAGAAACAGTTCACAATCACATATAAAATCAGTCAGAATGGAAAGCTAATTTTAAATAGTGATGCACAAAATGATAAAGTTGAAATCACAACCGAGAGTGGAGAAGACGGTAGCCGGAATGTTCCATATACAGATTCTGAGTACAAAATAAAAGCAGCTGTTACAGACAACAAGTATCATCTTACAAGTTTTAGAGTGGACAATGATGAAAAGCTTAATGAAAACGAAATAAATAACAGCTTAAAAGAGAAAGAATATATATTTTCAGAAGGAATAAAACAGGCACATAGTATAGAAGTGACAGCAGAAATTGATACGTACACAGTTTCTGTTACAACTGATGATGGAGGAATTGTTGAGGTTAATGGTTCCAGTGAAAAAAATATTATTGTAGATTCTGGAGCAGAAGTTGCAATCATTGTAAAACCAAATGAAGGTAAAACAGTAAAAATATTTTCGATCAATGGTACGCCGATACAGGAAAATAATTTAACAGAGGATGAAGATGGAACAGCAGTCTATAAGATTGAAAACGTAAATGGTGACCAGAATGTAACTGCTGAATTTGAAGATATTCAAAATGAAAATGAAGATTCGTTGGCTCATGCAGGTCTGAATCTGTCAGATAGTGGAAATAATCAAATAAAAGCGGATGAGGATGGAAACTATTATTCATCATCAGCCATTTTAAAATTTAAGGATGGAGCTAAAATCAGTCTTTCGCAATGGGGATTGGGCAAAACGGAACTCAACTTAACGAAAACAACTATCATTTCATCAGTGTATAAAGGTGGAATTATTGGCAGAAAGCAAATAAGTCTCAATCCGTCTGTGAAAATTGTGATTGATACAACAAAACCAAAAATTGAACTGAGTGACGATGAGAAAACAATTTGGAAAACGGAAACAGACACAACGGTGGATATCACAGGTACAGCTGTGGATAAAAATTTGAAAAAGGTTGTCTGGTCAGCAACAGAACTTACATCGGATGATGTTGTACTGAATCAAAAACAGGAAGCAGTATTAAATGAAAATGGTAATTTTGAAATAAGCGGCATTCAATTAGCAGAAAATCAGAACATTGATAGAATCTATGTTTATGCCATTGACAAAGCAAAACAGTGTTCAGAAGCCGGAGTTATTACTGTATATCGGGACAGTGCAGCCCCTGAAATTAAGGAAGTGTCTCTGATTCCTGCTGATACAATAAAAAAATACGATTTTGGTAATTATTACAATACAAACATTAGAGTAAGCGTTACTGCGAAAGATGTGAATGTAAAAGACAGCAAAGCGGATTATCCGACAGTTGGTGTGAAAGAAATTCGCGTATACAGTGATGATGATACAAAAGTGTATACCGGAACTGTAAGTACACAAGTAAGTGGAACAAGTGATGCAACGATAGAAGTTACGATTCCATTGGAAGAAGCTGGTACATTTGCAAGCCTGAAAAAGGTTCATATCAAAGCAGTGGATGCATTAGGCAATGAGAGTAAGGCATATAAATTAACAGAAATTAAGAATCATAATGATATTTTATCGGATGATTTAATGCTGGAAAAAGATGCACCTGTAGTAAAGGTGACACCACAGGCAGATGGCAAATATGAAAATGCAAAAGATGGAAAGACAGAGTATTGGTACAAAGAGATCCCAGCGATTGCATGCGAGGTTACAGATCAAAAAGATCAGACTAACGGAAGTGGTCTTGCGGCAAGAACTGTGACCGTAAACGGAGATGAACTTACTTCGAAGGCAAAGAACTTTGTGGTAAGTATTACAGGTAGTAATCAGATTGTACAGGAGGATTCTCTTACACTTTCAGCAAACGATTTGAAGAATGTGCGGGAAGGCGAAAATACAGTTGTCACCACCTATACAGACATCGCAGGAAATAAAACAATTGACACAAAAACAATCTGTCTTGATACACATAAGCCAGATGTAACAAGATTTAATATTGAAAAGAAAGATGCATCAAAAATTTTAAATATTTTTACCTTTGGTAACTATGGAAATGGTGTGATCAAAGTTACTGTAACAGCAGATGATTTACACAGTGACGATGGTTCAGAAGTACCGTCAGCCGGACTGAACGAAATTACATTATATGTAGGTGAAGAAGCTTATCAGACAAAGGCAGTCGGAAGCGATAATACAGCGGTATTTGAACTCCCGGCAGAGACTGTTTTAAATGAACAGAAAGTATATTTAGATAAAAAAATCAGTGCAATAGTTACGGATAACGTTGGCAACCAGTCTGAAAAGACACTTGTGACGACAGCAAATTCGAATGTGAAAAACAGCAATTTAATGATTGAAACAGTGAAACCGACCATTACATCTGTTTTATCCGCAGAAGGATATGTTGGAAAAAATGGAATCATCTATAACAACAGTGATACTGGAGTCAGTATAAAAGTAGAAGATAAAGATTCTGGAATTTATAATGTGAAAGCCTCCGTTAATAACAAGGAGTTAGTGAACGTTTCTTATCCGGATCAGAAAACGGTTACGGAAAGCTATGAGATCAACACGAAGGATGCTGTCATTAATGCAGACACCAACAGCTATGATATGGTAATTACAGCCATTGACAATGCTGGAAATGAATATTCCAAAACACAGCGTGTCTACAAGGATATTACAGCTCCGGAAATTTTAAGCATTGATATGCAGGCAGCAGGAAATAAAGAAGCAGATGGAAGTGTTTCTTATACAGAGACTGATTATGGTTATTATTTTGTGGAAAATACAAAGGTGACTGTAACGGCTACGGACGGCTCAAAAGAAGGGGATTCCGGTGTAAAGGAAATCCACTATTATACGGTAGATGCCAATGGAACAAAAAGCAGTGAGCAGATTGTACAGGCAGATGCAGAAGGAAAAGTGACATTTGTGGTTCAGGCAGGATTTAAAGGACAGATTTATGCCTGCGCTTACGATATGTTAAATAATCACGAAGAAAGATATGTGACACCGAGCAGTCTGATCATTGAAACAGCCGAGCAGCATGCCCGTGAGAAACATATTGATTTTAACAAGGCGGCAGCTGCAAGCAAGGATGCAAAGGGAAATGAACTGTATGAAAAAGATATAACGGTAGATGTTACAGTGACAGATACATTTTCGGGAATCCGTTCTGTGGAATGGACAGTGGAATCGCCTTATGATAAAGAAAACAATCAGTCAGGAAATGTGGAGATCAGTAATAAGGGTGCATTTTCCAGTGGAAATGCGGATGGCTGGAGTCAGACAAAAAAAGACAAAAACCTTGTTACAGAACTGAAAAAGTCATTCACTGTAAAAAATAACAGTAATGAGATAAAAATGCATATCAAAATGACAGACCGTGCAGGAAATACATCAGAAGACGAACTGATATTCAGTATTGATAAGACAAAACCGGAAATCAAAATTGCATTTGATAATGAGACACCGGATGCTGAAAATACAACCATGTTCAAAGAGAACAGAGTTGCTACCATTACAGTTACAGAACGTAACTTTGAGGCGGCAGATTTTAAGGCAGATATTACCAATACAGATGGTGTAATTCCTGAGTTGTCAGCATGGCAGACAACCGAAAATACGGAAAACCCGGATCAGAGTGTAAGTACTGCAACCATTACATTTGCAGAAGATGGTGATTATACGCTTTCTGTCAGTGGAAAGGATAAGGCAGCAAATCAGGCAGAGACAGTAAAAGCAGATGATTTTACTATCGATAAAACCCGTCCGGTGATTACGGTTACTTATGACAACAATAATGCAGTAAATGGCAATTATTATGCAGCAGCGCGTACAGCGACGATTCAGATTGAAGAACATAATTTCTCTGAAAACAGAGTAAGGATAACAGGAACAGCAACTGATAACGGAGCAGGAATCTCATTCCCACAGTCTGGCGGATTTACCGGAAATGGAGATGTTCATACCGCAACCATTACATGTGGTACAGATGGTTTATACAATTTTAATGTGGAATACATGGACATGGCAGGAAACATAGCTGAAACCTATACAGGGGAAGAATACTATGTGGATCTCACTGAACCAGAAATTGAAATTGTTGGTGTCGAAGATTATTCGGCAAATAATGGAGATGTTATTCCACAGATCGTAATGTCAGATACAAACTTTGATACCAATGGTGTGAACATTGAACTGGTTGGTGCAAATCAGGGAAGTGTGGCACCGGAAGGCTCTTATACGAATCAGGGAAATGGAGAGACATTTACCTTCCAGAACTTCCCGAAAGAGCAAAGCTATGACGACATCTATACGATAAATGCCACATTGACCGATATGGCTGGAAATGAGAGCAATGCAACAGTTACGTTCTCCGTAAATCGCTTTGGATCAGTTTACGTGTTTGATCAGACCTTAAAGGATATTGAAGGAACTTATATTCAGAACGAGATTGATGTCAAGTTAAAAGAAGTGAACGTAGACAGTCTGGAACACGACAAAATCAAAGTAGTAGTAGATACAAATGGAACACCGAGAACATTAGAAGAAGGTATCGATTATCAGGTACAGGAATCCGGTGGAAACGGACAGTGGCATCAGTATGATTACACCATCGACAAGTCTCTTTTTGCCGGGGATGGACGCTACATTGTAACGCTGTATTCAGAGGATATTGCAGGAAATGTCAATGAGAACATTGATGAATCCAAAGAAGCAGAGATTTCATTCGGTGTTGACAAAACAGCTCCTGTCGTTATTCCGATTGATGTTGAGAGCAATGCCCAGTATCCTGTGGATACGAAAGCAGCGAATGTGACAGTCAACGACAACCTGGTATTAGATAGTGTTGAGATTTATATTGGTGATAAAAAATGTGATTACACAGTGGATGGTGAAAACTATCAGTTCGATATCCCAAACAATACGAAAAAACAGGATGTCACAATTATGGCTGTGGATGCAGCTGGCAATAAAACAAACTATGTCTTAAATGGAATTCTTGTAACAACCAACACATTCATCCGTTGGTATAACAATAAGCCATTGTTTGCAGGTTCTATTGCGGGTGCAGCAGTAGTAACAGGCGGTGGCGTCGGTGCAGCGATCGCACTGCGAAGCGGACGTATCAAAATAAGACGTAAGAGAAAATAAAAAAGGACTGAGAGATATGGCAAAGTATCGCATAGTATCAAAGGGAAATATAGTTACGATTAAAAGTAAGTTATCATTTGGGGAACAGATTAATGAGCGGGAAATCAATATTTTTGAACAACAGATTTTCCGCGGCTGTTTCAGACCGAGACAGGAAGGAAAAAAGACGATTATCTACACAGCACCAGATGTGGTACCTCTTATATCATATCTGAAAAAGGGTGTGGATGAAGAAACGTTTTTTCTGCTTGTGGCGCAGACAATTGAGATGACTAAAAAAATTGAAATGAATGGGTTGTATCTGCATAATCTCATGTTACAGCCGGAAATGGTGTTTGTATGTGAAAGAACCAGGGAAGTGTTCTTTGTATATCAGCCGATCAATAGCAGAATTACGAGTGGAAATGTTTATGCGTTTCTTGCAGATACCGTACAGTATGCAGGCAGATATGGCAAAGAGCCAGAGCAGTTTCTGAAGGAATTCCAGGCATTCCTCAATGATACAAAGAATTATAAAATAGAGGACATTGAGAGATATATCCGCGAAAAATGTCCACAGGCACTCCGGAAAATCGTAAAAGCAGAGACGGGAAAAAGCGGTTACATCACAAATGACCGTTCATCCTATGAAAGACATTATCACAGTGACAGTAACGATGAAGGTGGAACGACATTACTAGTGGAGGAGGATGAAAGCGGTACAACCCTTTTGACACAGCAGGAGGATGACGAGGCAGACACAACTCTTTTGCAGCAGGAGGAAAGATATCCAATCTTAGAGAGAATCAGCACAGGGGAGAGCGTGACTGTCAGAAAAAATATTTTTAATATCGGTAAGGAAAAAGAAAATGATTTTACAATAATAAATAATAAGGCGGTCAGCCGCAGACATGCGGTAATTGAGCGGATAAATGGAACTTATTATCTTATGGATAAAGGTTCAACGAACCATACATATCTGAATGGAGAAATGCTGGATGCTGAAAATTCTTATGTGCTTTCGGATCATGACAGTATTCAGATTGCAGATGAAGAATTTACATTTTATTTTGATTAGGAAGTGAAAAAATGGACGAGTACTTTGCAGATAAATTGACAGAAATTCAAGACACTGAAGACACTGCCTACTTATTGGAAAATAATGAGATCTTTTATGACGTTGGCTATAAAGTGATGCAGAATCAGGAAAATGCCAACCTGTTAAGGTGTCATAGAATCAAATATAATGGAAAAATAAAACTAATTTATTTCACAAGAGAATATACATCACTGGAGGATTACATTGCATCTTCGGATATGGATACGATCTTAAATGCGATTCACAGTTTGCTCGAAGCTTTAATTCAGATTGAAAATCTTGGATTTTTAAATATGGCATGTATTGATAATCGCCTTAGCCATATATATGTAGAGTCTGGCACGAATAATGTGAAGATCATTTATTTGCCTGTAAATATAACGGGTGTTCATAAAAATAAAAATGAATTTGACAATGAAATAAAGGCTCAGCTGGTGCAGAAAATAGAACGGATAGGAATGATGGATCATCCGAAAATGCGTCAGGTGATAGATGCGTTGGAGGATGGAACATTAAAACTTCATGACATTAGTACACGTATACAGGCGGAAAAACCTGTAATGCATAGAAGTACAAAAAATACTTCTGCAGATCCCAATATTGGGCAGAAAAAGATAGTGGATATGCCGGACATGAATCAGATATCAATACAATCCATAGATGGGCAGTTTCACTTTGTTGTTTGTGAAAATGAATTCCTGATAGGAAAAAGCAGAGAAAGAGTTCAGGGTGTGATAACAGGAAATAATGCGGTCAGCAGAGTACATTGCAAAATCGTAAGGCAGAATGGCAGCTATTTTGTAGTGGATATGGGAAGCTCCAATGGTACTTATGTTAATGGAAAAAGAATACAGCCAAATGTGCCAGAGCCTATTTCAGACAGAAGTCAGCTGAGAATTGCAAATGCAGAATTTATAGTACGAGGATAAAAAAATGAGTAAGCCATTAATCATTATTGCAGATACAGATGAGTTGTATCTGCAGAATCTGGAAAGAAAATTTTTGGAAGAGTTTGATGACCAGATAGAGTTAGAAATTATATCTGATCCGGTCTATTTTGAACAACGTTTTGAGACACCTGTTTCGGTGGAAATCCTGGCTGTTTCAGAAGCACTATATTCAACAGGACTTCAAAGGCATAACATTTCCAATCTGTGTGTGTTAGCAGAAGAACAGGAGAATGGAAGCACGGAGGATTTGTCTGTAAACAGAGTGTATAAATATCTGGGTATCAGGGAACTTTTCAATGAACTGACTTATCAGAGCAGGGATCGGCTGACGGAATCACAGACACAGGAACATAAGACACAGATCATTTCTTTTTATTCTGCAATCGGGGGAACAGGAAAGACAGCATTATCTGTCGGACTTGCACGGTGTCTGTCAGAAAAACATAAGAGAGTTTTCTACGTAAATACAGAATCTGTGCAGGATTTTTCTTATTATCTTGAAAACAAAACCGGTATGCCGAATGAAGGATATCGTGTCATGAAAAATGAACAGGAACATATGTATCAGAATGTTCGTTTTACATTAAGAAAAGAAGGATTTACATATCTGCCTCCATTTAAATCAACGCTCGATGCAAGAAATCTTGATTTTACGATCTATCGAAAATTAATACAGTCAGCGAAAGACAGTGGAGATTATGACTTTATTATTGTGGATGTGGAAGCAGGATACAGCAGATGGAGAATACAGTTACTGCAGGATTCTGATAAAGTGATGCTTATTACGTTACAGGATGATGTCTCAACGAACAAAATGCGCTATATCACAGAGTGCCTTGATTTCGGAGATCATGAAAAATACATGGTCATTTGTAACAAATACAGTGAAACAAGAGACAACCAATATGTTCAGTCGGGATTACAGTCAGAGTTTTCCATCAGGGAATATATTGATGAAGTGAGTACCCCATTGTTAACCGCAAGACAACTTGCACAGTTAAATGGGATAGAAAAAGTGTCATACATGTTTATTTAGATAAAGCAAGATGGGGAGGAAAGAGATGTTTAGAGATTTTTCGGATGAAGCAAAACAAAAACTTTTAAAGTATGTTGACGAAGTGACGGCAGACGGTACCTGGGACAGGGTAAAAGACTGGTTTGGAGATGCCGGACTGACCATACAAAGCTGGCTCGGACAGCTCAGCATCCAGAACTATGTCAATGACGTAGACACCTACCATAAAAAAGTACTCGATAAAAATAACACCACGGCAAAGCAGATCGGGGAGATCTTTTCGAACGTGCAGGCAGTGGATACCAAATACCTCAGCATCGCAGGAAGTGAGGCAGCCTGCGGGGATGACATCATAAAACTGATCAGTGACCTTGCCAGTGCCATTGACCCGAATGGAGGGAACATGGACATGGGAAGGATGAAGGGTGTTCTGGATGCAGATGTCGAGAACATACGCAATGCCAGGGCGACGGCTGAGAGGGCAGTCGAGGAAAAAATGCTCGGAACTGAGGCAGAGGGCTGCATGAACAGCGAAGACCCGGTCAACCTGAGCACCGGAAACTTCATCTATGAGCATGAAGACTTAAAAGTGGGAGGGGAGATACCGTTATCGTTCCACCGTTATTATAATTCCAAAGACCGCCGCAGCGGTGTGCTTGGAGACTGCTTTTTGCATAATTACCAGACAGCCATCGAAAAAGAAGAGAACGGAGCCGTCAGGGTGCGCCAGGCAGACGGACAGGTCAACCATTATGACAGGACAGTTTCAGAAAACGGCAGGGAGGAACTGACAGGAAGAAATACAGCACTCGAATCCTTAAAAGAAACGGAAACAGGATACGTGCTCGAACATCCGGGCACGGAGATCATATCGTTTGACGGGGACGGAAAGATGCTCCGGAAAGAAGACCGGAACGGAAGGGGCATATCTTTTTCCTATCTCGAAGATGGAAAACTTGAAAAAGCGGAGGCAGACAATGGGAGCAGCCTGACCTACTCTTATAATAAAGAAGGACAGCTTGAAAAAGTGGCCGACCACACCGGACGGAGCGTGCAGCTGGCATACAGGGAAGGAAAACTCGAAAAGGTGACAACGGCATCCGATGCAGAATACCGCTATGCCTATGGGGAAAACGGAAGGATCACAGAGGTGGAGAATGCCCGCAGGGTCACCGCCGTGAAGAACACCTATGACAGGAGGTTCCGCATCATCCGCCAGGAATTCCCGGACGGCGGGACGATGGAGTTTTCCTATGATGACAAAAACCGTCTTGTCACGCTGACCGAGCGGAACGGGAGCAGGATCATCCATGTGCATGATGACCATTACCGCAATACCGAGACCATTTACGGGGACGGGACGAGGGAGCGTTATCTCTACAATGACAAAAACCAGTGCATCAGTATGACAGACAGGCTTGGCAGAACGACGAGAATGGCGTATGATAACCGTGGGAACCTCACACAGACCGTGGATGCCCTAAAACGCAGGGTCAACTATACCTATGATGCAGGCGGCCATCTGACCAGCATCAGCATCAACGGAAAAGAGAGGCTGAAAAACCATTATGACAAAAAAGGGAACCTTACAGGGACAGAAAACCTGTATGGGAACAGCGCCGCTGTAAAAAATGATGAGGCGGGAAGACCAGAAGAAGTTATTTATGCAGACGGAAGCTTTCTTGAACTCTGCTATGACGAAAGGGGGAACCTCACACAGATAAGGGATTTGGCAGGAGGTGTCACGGCTTATGGCTATGATGCCGCAAACCGCGTGACCGAGACCGTGGATGCCAACGGGAACGTGACCCGTTATTCCTATGATGCGGCAGACCGTGTCACAGCCGTGACCGATGCCATGGGAAACCGGAGGACATACACCTATAATGCGGGCGGAAAGATCGAGACCATAACGGACTTTGACGGAATGCAGGCGGCATTCACGTACAACCCGCTCGGAAAAGTGGAGACCTACACAGACAAGGAGGGACACCGGGCATGCTTTGCCTATGACCGGATGTGGAACATCAGTTCCGTGACAGCACCGGACGGCGGGATACGGAGGTATGAGTATGACGGGGACAGCCGCCTTGTGAAACAGGTGCTCCCGATGGGAGGAGAGATATCCTATGCCTATGATGCGGCAGGCAACCGGACAGGAATGACAGATGTGGCAGGGAACACCACCCGCTACCGTTATGATGCCGTAAACCGCCTGACAGGGGTGACAGGACCGGACGGGGCAGAGACCGTGTATGAATATGACCGGGAGGGAAACCTCATAAAAGAGACCAATGCATGCGGCCAGACAACCTGCTACACTTATGATGCATTAGGGAGAAGGACCAGTGTCACGGATGCGGCAGGTGCCACCACCAGTGTATTCTATAATGAGATGGGAAAAGCAGAACGCATCTGCCATCCGAACGGGAGCAGCACCGTCTACGGATATGAAAAAGGCGGAAGGCTGAAGAGTGTGCGCTACCCTGACGGTGCAGGGGAGGACTACAGCTATGATGCCAAGGGAAACCTTACAGGGCGTGCCACCACGGCGGGGGAACACTACTGTTACGGCTATGACTGCCTTGACCGCATCATATCCATTGAAAACCCGGCAGGAGGCGTGGCACATTTCACCTACGATGCCCTCGGACGTGTGACAGAGGCGGAAGATGAAAATGGAAACGTTACCAGTTATGAGTACACACCAAACGGAAACCTTGCAAAGGTGACCGATGCCCTTGGGAATGAGACCTTCTACCAGTATGATGCGATGGGACATCTGACACAGAGCAGATGCACCGGGGCAGACGGGGAAGAACCGCAGGACACGGTATATACCTGGGATAAGGAAGGCCACGTACTGGCAGTCACAGACCCGATGGGAGACATGGAACGCTACACCTATGACCCGGCAGGCAGACTGGCGGCAAAGACAGACAAAGACGGCTATGAGACTTCCTTCCGTTATGGAAAGGACGGGCAGGTGGAGGAGATCCATTATGCGGACGGAAGGAGCGTATCCTTAACGTATAATGCAATGCGCCAGTTAGAGGAAGTGAAAGACTGGCTCGGCACGACAAGGATCGCCATGGACGGGGCAGGACGCACAGCCTCCGTCACAGACCCATACGGAAAGACCGTGGGATATGAATGGGGAAGCATGGGAGAGAGAACGGCAGTCCTTTACCCGGATGGAAGAAAGGCAGCATACGAATACAACGGAGCCATGCAGCTGACCGCCATGAAGGTCTTTTCCGGGGAAAAGCAGGAGCAGACGGTCCGGTACAGCTATGATGAAGCCGGAAGGCTGGCAGGAAAGCAGTTCCCGGGCGGCAGCACGGAATACCGTTACAGCCAGGCAGGAAGGATCGGGGAGATCCTGCACAAGGGGGCAGACTTCACGGAGCGCCTCCGCTATGCCTATGATGTCATGGGGAACAAGGTCACGGCAGAAAAGGACAGGCCGGGATCACCGGAAGACAGCGGGATCTTTTCCTACGGCTATGATGAATTAAACCGCCTGACAGGCGTGGCACAGAACGGAAAAATACTCCGTTCCTACAGCTACGATGCCTTTGGAAACCGGAGCAGCAAGACCGAGTATCAGACAGCGGGCAGCCTGACAACGACATACCGTTATAATGCCAGAAACCAGCTGATACAGGAGACAGCTGCAGACACGGCAAAAGACTATGCCTATGACCACAGGGGAAACCTGTTATCCGTAACAAGCGGGGGAGAAGTCTTAAGGGCATACGGCTTTGATGCAGCGAACCAGATGGAAAGTGCCATGGAAATGGAAGACGGAAGGATGAAGAAGGCAGCCTGCCAGTACAACGGATTGGGTCACAGGATGGGACAGAGCATAACAGCTGCAGGCGGCACAGTCCCTGACAGGATCATCCGCTACACTCTGGATCTGACCCGCCAGTACCATAACCTTCTGCAGAAAACGACCAGCATGGGAAGCGGCGGAAGCCGGACAAAGGACAGAAGGGAAACTTATTTCTGGGATGGAAATGTCACAGGGATGGAAGAAGAAGGACGAGACCACTTCTATTTCCAGGATGACTTAGGAAGCCCGGTGCGCCTGGCAGACGGGACAGGGAGGAGTGAGGAAGTCTATGGATTTGATGAATTCGGCAATGACATACGGACTGGAAAAGATATCTTCAGGGACTCCATGCAGAGCTTCGGCTTTACAGGGTATCAGATGGACGGCGCAGGAGGACTGTATTTTGCACAGGCAAGAAGATATGATGCCGGAGCGGGCCGTTTCATAAGCGAGGACTTGATAAAAGGAC
>ERZ1034946.112-NODE-112-length-69161-cov-10.538144_pt1 | contig 69161 bp, 62 predicted proteins | sample MGYA00520591_ERZ1034946 | MGnify/ENA primary metagenome ERZ1034946 (study PRJEB33766, sample SAMN09781753) | gut metagenome | biome: gut microbiome | host: Homo sapiens | place: Madagascar | study: EMG produced TPA metagenomics assembly of the PRJNA485056 data...
TGTGTATATATTAACCATTATTTTCGGTTTTGTCCACATTTTTATCGGTATTTTTCAAAAAAATAAGCTGTAGCACATTAATGCGACAGCTTATGCAAGAATATTCAGTTTACTTCAGCAGTTCTTTTTCGATCCTTTCTCTTGCCTCCGGAGCCTGTTTGTTCATCTTCTCCGGGAAGCCGAACATGGATACACAGGCGATATTGTCACCGCCCACCTTCGGTGCATCCGGTGCAAGCTGCTTCTTTGCAAAATCCATTTCTCTTAAGGTACGGAAGATACCGTCAAAATCAACATCTCCCTCGCCCATAGCCAGATGCTGGTGCACCGTCACATCTGCTTTTCCCCTTCCGTTCAGTGACGGCGGATTCAGAATGTAGCGGCAGTCCATAGTCTGATTAAAGGTATCTGCAAAAAGCACATGGGTCAGTTCATCGCCTGCATATTTCAGCATGCTTTCCACATCACCCTTTCCCTGATCGTAGAAAAATCCGTGAGGGGAAGAATATACGTAACCCAGATTTTTGGAACGGAAGGATTTTACCATATCGCAGGTTTCATTATTCAGCTCACAGAAATCATAGGGATGAGACTGGATCTCCACACGAAGGCCTTCTTTTTCAATGATCGGAAGAAGTTCTTCCATGGAACGGAACCACATACCGTTGCAGATCTCTGCCTGGTTCGGATCACCGGAAAGCTCGGTATTGATCACAGGAACTCCCATGTTTACTGCGATCTCGATCATTTTTTTCCAATTGGCAACTGCAAACTGACGCTCCTCCTCTGTAGGGCCGGACCAGCGGTAGACACAGATGAAGGAAGAAATCTCCACGCCGGTCTCACGCAGCGCATCCCGGTATTCCTTTTCACATTCCTTCGAAAAAAGCGGATGCTTGTAAAAAGGATTGATCCTGGGGTGCGGAGACTGTTCAATATATTTGTAACCCCAGTCAGCAACCTGGTGGACCATACGGTTGATATCCATCTGTTTTGCCAGAACATCTACATCAAATGCAATTTTCATGTTAAAACCCTCCCAATTTCTCAGTTAAAACAGAAGGCGGGAAATTTACCTTCCCGCCTTCCGCCCGTTTTCATATATTTCGTATATTTGTATCTGTCTTACTTATTTTGCAATGGCATCCAGTGCTTCCTGAGCATTGTCTGCTGTGTAGTATACGTTATCTACGATGGTCTCGGAATCAACTTCCTTACCATCCAGAAGGTCTGCGCATGCATCTGCTGCAAATTTACCCTGGTCAGCAGTACCCTGTGCCATGGTTCCCTGAAGCTTTCCATCCAGAACTGCCTGAAGTCCTTCCGATGTAGCATCGATTCCATATACTTTGATCTCACCTGTCTTCTGTGCATCTGCGATGGCTTTCGCAGCACCTACAGCCATACTGTCATTCTGTGCAACTACTGCGCTGATCTCTTTTCCAGCGTTCAGCCAGTTCTCAACAATGGTAAGTGCCGGCTCTGTTTGCCACTCTGCAGTATCCTGGAATGCTACGGTTACATCCGGATAATCTGCAAGTACCTGGTCAAAGCCTTCAGAACGTCCAACCTGTCCGTCAGAACCCATAGGTCCAAGGAGAAGAGCTACATTACCTTTTCCGTCGATGTCCTTCATAACCTCTTCCATAAGCTTGGAACCTGTGGTTGCCGCATCTGCACCTACATAGCAGTCAGCAGCTTCCGGATCACTGATTCTCTGGTTTACGATAACGACATTAACGCCTGCCTCTTTTGCAGCTTTAACAGATGGTACGACACCGTCAACTGATACCGGCTCGATGATGATACCTTCCACGCCGAGGGTGATAGCCTGCTCGATCTGGTTTGCCTGGTTCTGTGCATCCTGGTTTGCATCATAAATATTCAGGTTGTAACCTCTCTCTGCCGCCTCATCTTTGGCTGCATTGGAAAGTGTTACGGTGAACTCGTTGGACATATGAGTCATGAAAAGCGCCATCTTCTTATCGATCAGATCTCCGCTGCCTGTGTCATCAGATTCTTCCTCAGAAGCATCTGCCGTGCTGTCCGCTTCCGTACTATCCTCTGTACTGTCTTCTGTTGTGCTGTCCTCAGCGCTGTCTGCTGCCGCACTTTTTATATGTACTTCTTTTCCATGAAGGAAAATCTGTCCGCCGGTTTTGGGATATAATCCAAAGATCGTCTCCACCAGCTCACTCCGGCCGGCTCCCACAAGTCCCGCAATTCCAAGTACCTCGCCCTTTCTCAGTGAAAAACTTGCATCGCGTACTTTCTTTCCTCTGGAAAGATTTTTTACTTCCAGAATCACATCTCCGATCTCTACCGGATCTTTTGGATAGATGTCTGTCAGCTCACGGCCAACCATCATCTTGATCAGCATATCGTTATCCAGCTCTTTTGCCGGTTTGGTTCCAATCCACTGACCATCTCTTAAAACTGTGATGGTATCTGAGATCCGGAAGATCTCGTCCATCTTATGAGAAATATAGATAATGGCAACACCCTGTTTTTTCAGTCTTTCGATCTGTGCAAAAAGTACAGTTGCTTCTTTCTCTGTGATGGCGGATGTAGGCTCGTCCATAACAATGATCCTGGAATTCAGTGAGATTGCCTTTACAATCTCTACCAGCTGCATTTCCGCTACACTTAAGGTACGCATCTTTGCCCTGGGATCGATATCGATATTCATTTTCCGGAAATATCTGCGGGTTTCCTCTCTCATTCTGGCAATATCCACGATCTTCAGCTTCTCCATTCCTTTTTTGAGAAGCTCTCTTCCGACAAAAACATTCTCCGCCACTTCCATATCCAGAACCGTGTTCAGCTCCTGATGGATCATGGAAATTCCTTTGCTCATGGCATCCTTCGGCCCATGCATGGCAGTTTCCTTACCTTCCAGAAAGATACTTCCCTGGTCTGCCTTATAAATTCCCATGAGAATCTTCATCAGTGTGGATTTACCGGCACCATTTTCACCCATCAGGGCGTGTACCTCACCTGGTCTGACCTGAAGGGTAACATCCTCGAGAACCTTCACACCTGGAAATGACTTATAGATGTTTTTCAGCTCAAGAACATATTCCATAGATTTTCTCCCTTCCTCTCCTTTTTCCTCGCTTAATAACCATACAGGGGAATTAAAAATCCCTCCTGATAATGTTTTGGTTTGTTTATGAGCATATATTAAACAATTTATGCTCACTTTCCAACCGACATTTTTCATATCAGGGGGGATGATTTTTGGATTTTTATATTTTTCACACAATACGCAGGCGATTTAAGAACTCTTTGTTGTTACATCTGCTGGTAACAGAGGTCTGGATGCCGATCTTTTTTCCAAGGTAATTTTTCAGAATTCCGGGGGTTGCTTTTTCTCCGTTAATGCGGATTTCTCCTTCTTTCCATCTCTGTTTGCCGGCCAGCGTGTTTACCAATCTGCTGGCTGTTTTGTAATCGTTGTAACGGATCACCGCGATCTCTCCGCTTCTGACCTTCAGTGAAAAAGGTTTCTCTTCCTGATCATGAAATTTTATATGATCCATTTCCAGAATGATCCTTCCTTTTCCTGCCGTGACCGGTACAGCGCCTTTCCACACGCCGGAAGCCGCTGTATACAGTTTTTCTTTTTCGTACTCATCCACACTGAGTCGGTAACAGATCAGGCCTTTTTTCAGGATATCGATCCTTCCGGCATAGCGGAACAGAAATTCATAACTCTGGTCCTGAATATAGACAGCCTTTCCTCTCTGAAGCAGAAGTTCGCTGTATTCCATAAAACGCTCAATGTCATCAGACCGGAGATACTCTGTAAGAAAACTGAACACCAGAATATCCACATCATAAAGCCAGCACTGAAACAGAAACACCCTTCCATAATCAATGGGACTTAAATCCCGGATACGTTCCTTCCAGTCGATCTCTCCGCACAGCAGTTCCTTCATTTCCAGCGACTCCTGGCTTTTGAACCTTTTTTTCATTTCGCTGCGTTCCCGGATCCCCAGATTTCCTTTCAGGGCAAAAAGATAATCTCCCACGGTCAGCTCCGGCGAATAATTGGTCTTTCGTTCCAGAACCGCAACCCGGTTGGAAATCTCCCTGTGTATCGTTACACCGTCCGCCTGTTCCTCACGGATAAATGCTTTTCCTGTTTTCAGATCCATCGTTCCACGGAAAAAATTCAGAATCATATCCGAATCTGAAATACTGTCCGGAAAAATTCCCACGCATTCTCCTCTGGAAATTTCCAGATCCAGAATGATCTTTTTATTTTTTACAGGCAGAAGGCCATTTTCAATTCTAAGCAATTCCTCTTTCATCCGCTTACCTCAGATTGATTTCTCCGTCGTCATAGAGCAGTGGAAGGATCATACGGATCTCCGTTCCCATTCCTTCAGAACTGAACACATGCAGTCCGTAATCTTCTCCAAACAGCAGCTTGATCCTGCTGTTTACATTGGGAAGCGCTATGCCACCCTTCCGATTTTTTCCATCTCCAAACCGTTTCCTGGTACGGTTCTGGGCGGAAAAAATCTCGTTGAGTTTCTCCATCTGTTCCGTATCCATGCCTACACCATCGTCCTTTACATAAACATACAGAACATTCCGGCTGCTTTCCACTACGACTTTTACGATGCCTTCCCCGGTCTTTTCCTCCAGGCCGTGAACAACCGCATTTTCCACAAGGGGCTGCAGCACAAGTCTTGGCATTCTGGCGCTTAAGAGTTCCTCATCGTTCAGTTCCAGCTCCAGATCCATCCGATCACCGAAACGGAATTTCTGAATAGTAAAATAATCCTCCACATTTTCCAGCTCATCAGATAAGGTCACAAGCCGATCCACATCAGTGATCGTATAGCGGAAAAAAGTAGCCAGCGCTTCTGTGGTATCTGCGATCTGGTCCACCCCTGCGATCAGGGCGTCCGCGCGGATGGCTTCCAACGTGTTATAAAGGAAATGAGGATTGATCTGGTTCTGCAGAGCCAAATACTCCGCCTGTTTCTGCTGAAAACGCATTTCCGGTCCAGCCTCGGTGATGCTTGTGATATCGTTGCAAAATTCCGCCAGTTCTTTGCAGGAAGACCAGTCCTCCCGGAGTACGTTTTCCAGATTTCGGTCTTTGTGAAACTGTTTCAGTTTTTTAATAAAATGAATATATGTCATTAAACGGCTCATGGCGATCTCACAAACCTCCTATTGATACAGTTTCTTATAATCCGACGGGCTGATCCCCGCATTCTTTTTGAACAGTCTGGAAAAATATTTCAGGTCCTGATAGCCTACGGCTTCTGCCACATCGTTCACCGACATCTCACCGCTGCAGAGAAGCTGTTTGGCCTTGTTCATGCGAAGTTCTGTTACATAGTCCAGAAAGTTCTTCCCTGTTTCCTTCTTGAAAACAGAAGAAAAGTATGTAGCATTAAATCCGATCCGTTTGCTGACATCTTCCAGTTTCAGAGGTTCCAGATAATGTTCCTGGATATATTTCTTAGCCTCTGTGATGGGCTTCTGTTCCTTTGTTTCTTTTTTCTTCTCGAAATTTTCGATCAGATCGGAAATATATTTTCTCAGAAAACCAAAAACCTCTGACCCGGTGGTGCATCCGTAGAATCCATAAATCAGATCTTTACGAATCTTATCAACATCCAGTTTTTCATTCTGACGGATCCCTGTGAGGACCGCATCGGAAATTTCCATATAGCAATCGTAAATCTGACTGCCGGATGCCCTGCGGACTGTCATGATTCCTTCTGTTCTGGCGATCTCCATGGAGATTTTTTTGCTGTCCAGATATTCTCCGATCTCCTGGAAATATTTCCGTTCCTCCGGAAGCATCTTATAATCTTCCCTTGTCTCATTGTCGCCGGCATCCCAGGAAAGCCAGCCGCCTTTTCCACCGGTGATGCGATTCTTGCAGAGCTGTACGGCTTCTTTCATGGACTGTGGAAGCTCCTGGATCCTGTGTTTTTCGCCACCCATTACCATGGTGACAATGATTCCCCAGAAAAGATCTCTCTGATTTTCAATCTCTCTGCGGACTCGTGTAAGAAACTGGCGCAGCTGTACCGGATCATACTTTTCCTTATAGATCACAACCATGATCCCCTCCGCATGAACAGCCGCCGCAGATTCATCCGCAAACTGTTCCAGCGCTTTCTGAACTACAGACAGCGACCGTTTCATCATGATCCTGTATGCATCCCCATGTTCTTCCACAGAAGGAATATCCGGTTTTATAATGATCACCTGATAAGTGCCTTCATGAAAATCACAGCCATATTCCTGATTCAGGCTTTCATAACCGTTCAGTTCCCTGTTTTCCTGTGCGTATTCCCGCAGATTATCTACCAGCTGCTCCCGTTTCTTCCACTCGTTTTCACGAAGCTGCCGGTCCACAGAAGCGGTCCATGTATCCAGTCGTTTCTTCCTTTCCTCTTCTTCCCTGATACGGATAAGAAGCTGTGTCAGTTCTTCCGCATTTACCGGTTTCAGAAGATAATCGGTCACTCCGTATTTCAGCGCAGTCTGTGCATACTCAAACTGCCGGTATCCACTTACCACGATAAAAACCAGATCCGGCCGCAGTTCCTTTGCCCGCCGGATGAGCTCCATTCCATCCACTCCCGGCATCCGGATATCTGTCATCAGAACATCCGGCTTTTCTTCCTCAATAAGCTGAAGTGCTCTTTCCCCGTCATTGGCAGTTCCCGCGATCTGGTACCCAAGTTTTTCCCAGTCCACGATCTTCTGCAGCAACAGATTTACCTTCGGCTCATCATCTGCAATGATTACTTTCAGCATAATTTCCCCCAGATATGTTTCCTTTTATTCCAGCAAAATAACTGTTATATACTACAGAAATTATATCCCGCACCTTATATTTTTTCATCCAGATTATATTACAAAATCTTTCAGAAAAACAGGCCGGAAAGACTGATGATTGTCTTTCCGGCCTGTTCTGATTTCTGTTTATTTATGGACCGGTAACTCCATCTGCCGGTTCATGTTTGTGATTACCTGAAACTCTCCGTTTACCCTCTCAATTTCGTATACCAGTGGATGTTCTTCGGCCCACTTCGGATCTTTTTCCGCAAGGCTGTTCCAGGTATACCAGGCCTGGACAAAACCTCCGTGAATGGTATTTTCTGCTTCCAGGCGTGCCTGTACTGCATCTTCATAATTCTTAAATGTTCCTATATAAAATCTCTTCCCCTTAAATCCTATGGTGGCACGGTACTTTCCATTATTCATATGGTAGATTCCACGAAAACCGCTGGTATTGTCACTGCGGTGTTTTCTCTTTTCCAGCATTTCCACGCAGGTTCCATCAACCATATGAAGCTGCCCCGGAAGTTCTTTCCAGATTTCCTGGCGCAGGCAGCCGCAGCTTTTGTAATTGCCGTGAAGAAGCCCGTCTTCTGTGACCTCCACTTCATTTCCACAGTCGCAGCGACAGTGCCAGAATACTGAGCCTTTTTTGCTCCGTTTATCTGTGTGGTAAAGCGCAGTCAGACGTCCGAATTTCTGGCCGCTGATATCTGTGACTCCCCTTCCCTTTTCGTAACGACTGCAGCCACAGCTGGTACACTTTCCGGCTTTCAGCGCATGTGCGGTAACGATATGGATATTTCCACAGTCACAGCGGCATTCCCATCTGGTTCTTCCGTTCTGGCTCCGAATCCTTCTTACTGCCACAAGTTTCCCGAATCTCTGACCTGTAAGGTCTTCTGCCACCGGTCCACGTCTGGCCGTTTTTTCCAGAATACATCCACAGTTATCCACGGTTCCTCTCACCAGACGCCTTGTATTTACTTTTATTTCATTCCCGCAGTCACAACGGCACAGCCACATAATGTACCGGTTCTCACGTTCATCCAGTCTTTTCAGCACAGTCAGATGTCCAAATCTCTGGCCTTCCAGTTCAAGTCCCCTGTTCATATTCTTCATCCCTTACAAAAAACAGCGGTACGGTAGAAAATTTTTTCGGCCGCACCGCTGTTCAGATTTTTTTATTTATCCGTCTTCTGTTTTTTTCTGGCAAAACCGATAATAAGTAATACCGCACATCCGGAAACGCAGATTACTGCGATCCATTTTCCGATATTGGTATCATCACCGGTTTTTGGCATGGATTTTACATGACTGGAAGAAGTTCCTGAAGCAGTTGGGTTGCTGCCAGTTTTATCTGAAGTCGTTGTCACCGGAACTGCCGGTGTACTGGTCGGTGTATATGCAGGAGACGGTGTCGGTGTATTTTCCGGCGTTGGTGTCGGTGTGTCCGCAGGATCATAGATATTCACAAATGTGATGTCCTGTTTTTCACTGACCATCTGTGCGTCTGTATGTGCGGCAACAACCGCTTCCAGCTCGCCGGAGTCTCCGTTTGTTACTGTCACTTTTACGTAATAAACGGTGGAGTCATAATGGCCTTTTTTCAGGCTGCCCGGCTGCTGGGAAACTGTGTAGCAGTACACGCCCGGCACAGAATAGCTCACTGCCGGAAATTCCGCTTTCCCGGCTCCTGTTACTGTCAATATGTTTTCTTCCGGCATGGGCGCTTCGTCCTCACCCTGAAGAATGATCGTATAAGTTTCGTCCGGAGATGGCTTCTCACCTGACAATTCCACGCTGACAGGAATCTTTACTTCCGCAACTCCAGCTGCCATAGCTGAAATCGGAAAAACTGTCAGGCACAGAACCGCAAGCAGGAGCACTGCCGGAAATTTTCGTATATTCGTCTTCATCCCCTCCTTACGTCTCCGGCGAATAAGGTTTCATTACCGCCAGAAGAACTGTTCTTGCATCTGTAAATTCCGAAGAGCAGGTTGACATTGCCAGTATCTGAGAAAAATCTTCGGACTTTCCAATCTGATCCATGGTTTTCTGATGGATATTTTCTGCATTCTTTCTGACAAAATCCACAAGCCCGCTGGTGTCTGCCTGCCATTTCCCACTGTTAAAAATCGAATCCTCAGAAGCGGAAACCTGCATACATGCAAAAATTTCCAGTTTGTAGGAACGTTCAGGGAGAATCAGGGTGCCTGTGGTGTTTTTGTCAAAAAACTTCTTTTTTCTATAGAGATCCAGATCACCAAACATCTTGTGGTTGGCCATGTGATGGCCATACAGCAGGGAATATTTTCCCTGGAATGTGTTATCACAGCCTGAATCCAGGAAGATGCTTCCTGACAGTGCAAAATCGCCGTATACATCGGTGTTGATGTAAGTCAGGTTATCTTCTCCCTGTAGAATCGGATAATCAATTTTTGTATGATCCAGTGTGATCCATCCGCAGACATCCGGATTAATCTTTCGAAGTTCCTCAAAAGAAGCTCCCCCATCCTTCTGTTCCGGGTCCGGCTTCAGTTTCATAAGCTCTGACTGAACATCATCCACGGCTGCATAAACCTGTGCATTATCCCAGAGTGCGTATCCGGAATATGCCGCTGCAAGGATCAGAAACAATGCCACAACGGCAGTGATCAGAGAGTTGGCTGCTTTCAGGAAAAACTTAGATGCGTTCATACTGCCTCCTCTCTGCTGCCTGAATAATCATTAGTCTTCGAATTTGCGTCTTCTGGTGATGAATGCTGCACCTGCAATTACGATTACACCTGCGAATACGAGGATGTATGGGAGGGTTGTGAGGTTGACACCTGTGTCGACGTCGCCAGTTCTAGTATTGGTAAATTCTACTTTCTGATCAGCAGCATTTACAGTACTGTCGTCACCATTTCTTGTTGTGGTATATCCTGCAGCAGCTGTCTCAGTAACAGTATAGCTTACTCCATATGGGAGATTTTTAATGCTAATTGTATCACCATGTTTCAGTTTGAAAGTTGTCTCTTCGCCAATTTTAATAGATGTAGGATTACTTGCACCTTCACTTCCACCTGTTACAGCATAAGACTCTTCATATGTTTTTCCTTCTACACCTCTTAAAGTTACTTTGAACTCGAAATACTTATCTTTATCACCAAGATTACCTTCAACAGTTTTGGAAATATCTAATGTTCCTGCAGAATAGGTGTTTACAAATGAATCAGATTTTTTTCCTGTTGATTCTGTATGAACTGCTGCAATACGAAGTTTTCCATTTGTCCCATTAACTACTGTTACTTTCAGTTTAATATCATTTCCGTAATAATTAACACCTGCTTTTGTTCCTGCAACTTCCCGTAATGTATACTCATAAATACCAACATTGTCATAAGCAGGCAATGCAACTGTTATATTTCCTGTTGTTCCATCAACAGTTGCTGCTCCCTTTGCAAATTCAGCACCTGTAATTGTTCCAAGATCTGGAGCCGTAGTTGCCTCGCTGTCTGATACACTACCTTTCCCTACCTGCTCTAATGTGAAAGTTTCTGCTGGAGAAGTCGTACCTTTATTTGTAAGCTTGTAAACCTTCTTAACAGTAACAGTTTCCTGATCTGTAGGTGTAGTATCTGCCGCAAACGCCGTACTTCCCATGGTAAACATGGTGGCTGCTGCGATCAAACATGCTAACAGTTTCTTTGTCTTTTTCATAAGAAAATCCTCCTAGAAATATAAATTTATTTATAAGCTCATAAAAAAGCAGCTTATACATTTTGACTATGTTGTTCTCCCGTAAATGGAAGAACCGTTCCGTTTTTTACAGTTCCCTTCTCCGGAGTATGGTGATCACTTTTGCTTTTACATCCTCTGTGGAGATGGGGCCGAATTCACGGCTGTCTTTTGCCTGTGTCCGGTAATCTCCCAGAATGAACACACTGCCTTCCGGAACTGTGTAGGGATAGGTAATCCCTTTCTTTGCATATGTAGGAAATGCAATTTCTCCTGTCTGGGCCGTTCCGTTTACGAGAAGTGTTCCTGTATCATCCATTGTGATTACATCCGTCTCACACCCCAGGATACGTCCCACATGAGTTTTGCCGCCGGCTTCATAGACGACGACATCATTTTTTGCAAAATTCTGTTCCATCCGAAAACCGATAAGAAGATCTCCGGCGTCCACTGCCGGAAACATTTCGTTGTCCGGTGCCTGGCTTATAAGAAAAACCTGTGTAAACAGCAGCCAGCCAACGACTGCAATCAACACGATCCGCCAGAAAAGACGGATGTAGCCTTCCTTTATTTCTGTAGAATATCTTCTTTTCCGGATTGTCTGAGAACAGGTTTGATCTTTTTCAGCACGCATCACCTCCGCACCTCTTCCCCGGAGCTGTCTGCCTTTTCTTTTCCGGCATCCTGCCCGGTATTCCTGCTTTCAGCAAGTTTCTTATATTTGCGAATCACGGCATTGCAGCTTCTCTGGTGGTCGGCAAGGAGTGCATCGTAACGTGCACGTTCTGCGCTTAAGGATGTCTCGTAGATCTGGTTCAGCTCTTCCAGTTTTTTCCAGAGCTGAATCTCATCCACTCCACCAAACAGTACCTTCCGGAATTTTACTTCCTGAAACCACTGTCTCAGCTTTTCCTGCTCATGATTTAACGCCTTTGTTTTTGTTTCCGGAAGCCGCTCCGGCTGTGCGTTACGGCTCCCTTTCTTTGCTGTCTTTTTTTCCTTCATCACACGTCCGCCCTTAACTCTGACGTTTTCTGCGTCCGAAGAGCAGAAGCCCAACACCTAGGGCTACAATTCCCAACGCCAGAATATATGGTGTTGTTCCAAGGTTTAAACCGGTGTCTGGAATGGCTTCTTTACTGTTGGTAAAAACGACTTCATGTGCGGTATCGTTATTCAATTGCTGAATATTGGATATTGTCGCTGTTCTGTCATCAGCCGAAGCAAAACCGTCTATTGTACGGGAAGTTGTATATCTGCTGTCGCTGTAATCATTCTCAGTAATTGTCACCGTTGCGCCAACCGGAACCTGTGTCAATGTTCTTGTCTGGTTATCTGACAGTGTAATTTCCGTTGAACCTGTATACGATGTCTCATCGATTTTAAATGGAGGATTAGTATTTCCATTTACTACCGAGACTGTAAAACGGAAGGATTTGTTCTTATCTCCCATATTTCCGGTTACAAGCTTTTTGATATTTACGGATGTATAGAGTGGTGTATAGTGAGCATAGAAGTTTACGGTACCGTCTGCCAGCTCTACATCACTTGGAGAATATGGCCACTTTGCATCTGGAATTTTTGAATTACTACTATTTCCATCCGGATCACTTTCCGGATACCAGCCATCCAGAACATAGGTAATTCCGTCAATAACCTTCGTACTGCCTATCGTAACTTTTGTTGTTTTAGCAACAGAATCTCCGGTTTTATAGTTTTTCGCATCTACCTGTGTTGTATAATCTGCATCACCTGGATTTTTCACCCAAAACTTTGCTGTAAATGCTCTTTTACTTTTAATGCTCAATGCACAATCTATGTGATATGGATAGGTTCCTCCGTTATCCCGTGAAATTTTACGGGGAGTTAATATAATTTCAAGAATATCTGATTTATCAAGAACATTAATATCAATTCCCGTATCTTTACTGATTGCAGTTTTATAATTATCCCAGATTGAATCCAATACAAATGTGAAATATGAACCAGTAGTCGCATCTCCACGCTTTACTGTCCAGGTTGTACCTTTACTTCCATCCGGCCATGAAGTAATATACTTAGATACATTTGATTTAATATTTTTCTCCTTGTAAACCGTATTTTCTACATAACCATCTTCCCAGGTTGCACCATCTGTATTAATATTTCCTATTGTATTACTTGTTTCCTGTGCCGGTGCCCATGCTCCTGTATCATTTGTCCATGGATCTCCTGCGGGATTGGCAAGATAATAAATTGCTGCTTCCCCAGAATATGTTGTTGAGGATGCTGGTGTAGGCGTTGACCAGTTCGCTTTCGCATCCTGTGTCTGCACTTCAAAATCTGCTTTATCTTTTTCCACCTCTTCCACCTGCGTTGGTGTAGCAGTTGGCTGTTCCGTCACCGTTGGCTCCTCCGGCTGCTCTGTCACAGTCGGGTCCGCTGGCTGCTCATTATCTTCTGACGGAGTCGGCTCCGCATTATCTGCATCCGGATTCTCCACATTATCTTCCGGTGGAGTAACTTCCGGTTCTTCCGTCTGTTCTTCCCCGGGCGTCTGTTCGCTGTCCGTCTCTGCCTCTGCTGCCTCCGGATCTCCCTCTTCCTCTGTCATGACAGACTGTACTGTTTCATCTGTATTTTCGCTGCTGGCCTCTACGGAAAATGCTGAAATGGAAACACTGCAGATCATTGCAAACGCAATACAGACCGCCAGCATTTTTCTCAGCAGGCCATGTTTTCCAGATGAATGATTATGTATCATACCTCATACCTCCTTCTTGTATGATATGGCAATCAAAAAAACAGGCACCTCTCATACATATTGTTTGTCCGTGCCGGTATTTCTGCTCTTTCGCAGAGCACAATACTCTGCGTAAAATTTTCTGTAACCCTCTGAAAATCCGTATCTTTTCTGTCTCTGACGGCGATTTTTGACGGTTTTTAAAAATTTATAATCTGGAATTTTTTTCCGTTTTCCCGGTTTTCATCTTAAGTTTTTCCATATTTGCACGCTTCAGTCGCATAGACGAGTGTACATAACATTCCAGAGTAATCCTGGTGCTGGAATGCCCCAGAATCTCCGAAAGGCTTCGGATTTCAAAACCGGCCTCCACACATCTTGTGGCAAAACTGTGGCGCAGCGTATGAAAATGCACACCCTCCAGATTGCAGGCATCTGTATACAATTTCATCCTGTACTGCAAAGTCCTTGGTTCCAGAAACCGCTCTTTTTTTCCGGTCAGAATATATGCCCCCGAATCATCTGTTTCCCATCTGGCACAGAGGTTCCAGATATCTTCATTCATAGGAATTACTCTCGCAGATTTTCCGCTCTTGGGCCCGCCGGTTACAATTCTTGTTTTTTCCTCGCTGACAGGATTCAGATCTTTCAGGCGCTGCATGGTGTGGCGAACATAAATGACTTTTTCTTCCAGAGAAATATCTTCCCACTTCAGGGCACAGAGTTCTCCGATTCGAAGTCCGGTCATAAGTGCCAGTAAAACACCAAATTTGCATGCATCCATATCCTGCAGAAGATACTCCGTAAATCGTTTCTGCTCTTCAACAGTCAGAACACGCATTTCTTTTTGTTCTGTACGTGGATATACGATTTCCACAGGCCTGGCAAGAGGATTTTGTTTTACTGCATAATCTAAAATGGAATTCAGCACGGAAAGAATATCCCGCACTGTTTTTGGTGAAAGTTTTTTCTCATGAAGCAAATGATAACTGAACTGCTCCACAAGCATTGCTGAAACAGCCTCCGAAAAATATTCACCCAGATCAGGTTTGATGTATTTTTCCAGAATCGCTGTATATTTTACAAAAGTAGCCGGCTTTACACTGCTTCGTTTCAGGTAAAGCCATTCGTCACAATAATCGGAAAGGCGTTTTCTTCTTCCGTGTACAGGCTGAGGCTGATTATTCATAAGCGCAAAACGGGCCTGATTTACTTTGTCTCTGGCTTCATGATACGTTTTTCCATAACAGTATCCATAATGAATCCTTCCATTCAGCCTGTGGCCCTTGATATACCTGGCTTCCCAGCGACCGTCTTTTCTCCTGTAAATGTTTTCTCCTTTTCTGCTCATTGTTTTTCCTCCTGTTAAACAGAATTCTTATAGTCTGATCACAAATGAGATATTTTATCCACCACCAGATACCTTCTGACGATAATCCTGACGGCGTATTACCTCCTTTTACAGCTGCTTTCCCATTTGCAGCCCTATATTATCCGTGAAATCTGACGAAAAACCACGACAAAAAAGCTGTTTTTCCAGAACTAAAAGCTTGAATTTTAAGAAAAAAAGTGGTAACTTTATATAAACAGAGTATTGTGCTCTGTGAAATTTTACCAATTAATTACTTTAAAATAACTCTACTTTTTAAGTAAAAAAATCCCGCATATATCTTTTCTGATATACGCGGGATTTTCTGATTTTTCTCTTTATTTTTATTATCCTGTCTTTTTACCGGAGAATTTTGATCTGGCACATCTCCATGGCTTTCAGTGCATTCTCATGACTCTCCGGTGTAACGCCTGCACAGCATGCGGCATCTACACAAATCGGAACTTCAGGAAGAGAAGCCTTGATCAGAAGTGCATTGGAAATCACACAGATATCTGTACAAAGTCCTACCAGGGTAATGCTTCCAATTTCTTCATCCTCATTAATCGTAACCAGCTCCCCTGCAAGATCTGTAGAACCGAAAGTTTCTTTATCAATTGGCTCTGTTTTTCTCAGAACATCCAGTTCTTTCCGAATCTGCCAGCCATCTGTCCCCCGGATACAATGAGGAACCGGAAGATTTTTCCCCTCCTGTGTTTCCAGATAATATGTCTCATGGGTATCTCTCGTGAAGAATACTTTTCCGTCAAAATTTCGGATCTTCTCCTCCACCTTCGGAACAATGGCCACAGCCTCCTTCGTGCCAAGTGTGCCGTCAATAAAATCATTTTGCATGTCTACTACGATGAGAATGTTCTGCATGTTTGTCACCCCATTATTTTTATAACTTATTTCTGCCCGACAAATCTGTAATATCTTTATTGTGCATACTCTACCGGAAGATGTCAAGCGAAAGAACTTCATAAAAAATCTCTGTCACATCAGCTTTCTGCCAACATGCCAGACAGTTTCCTCCACTTACTGCAAAATTTCAATCCTTTCTGAAATAAGTTCCTTTACGTTTTCCTTCTGCTCCTCAGACAGATATGCTTCCTCTATTTGCTTCAGAAATTTATCTTTCTTAGAACATATTTTTTTCAGCATATGTTCTGCTGCATTCGATGGTATCCCACAGGCTTCTGCCAACAACCGGAATTCTTTTTTATGAATATTTCGTTTTTTTCCATTAATCGTAAGTGCAAGCTGTTCTTTATCTTCCGGCATGATTATATTTACAGGCAACATATCATATGCTTTTGACAGCTGAAACTTCCTGTTTCCAGGTTCCGTCTCTTTCAATGAAAAATTTTTCAAATGCATATCTGAATTTCCCATAACAAAAGAACCTGCTACACGTAAAAATAATTCTGACATATCCAATCCCGGTGTTGTTGAATATTTCTTAATAAGCCTGCCACATTGTTCATAAGAACCTTTATACTTATCTTGCGTTAATCTGCAGGATAACTGACAGAAATCTTCCATTGCATATAACCTTGTTTCTTTTTCCGTTGTCTCCCGGTCAATCCGTTTTGTAATATATGCATACTCTCCATTCATTTTTATAAGTGCATGTGGCACTGTCTGTATCCCCATGATCTCAGCAAGTCGCATTGCAAGATCTTCAAATTCCGGCATATTTTCAAATTCTTCTGTCTGCGGCTTTAATATATAACCCGTTGGATAATCTACAATTGTAAGTCTTGCATCCATATCACTTGATAAATGAAGTGATAATTTTTTTTGAACACCTGGTACGGTTAATCCTTCATTAACCGTTTCATTGACAAGAAATTCCAGTTGTTCTTTTGTTATATCCAAAACCGGCATTTTTTTTGTATGAAAAAAATTTACCACACATTTTTTGTGCCACTGCCATTCTTTCTCTGATTCTGACGCGTTTTGATTGATTGCTTTTCCACAACATAAACATCTCATGTCATTTCTCCTCTGATACAAACATCCCCGATACAATCTCTGCAGGCCGCCAATAAAAGTCCAAATCTGTCCTTCTGATTAATTTTCCAGTTTCGGCTGACTACTCCAAGAAGCCAGCCCTCTGGAATCAGACCATCAAAAAACGGAAACAAAATGGTTGTTTCATATGGGTCTTCACGTAAAGGTAGCGTAAGGCTTACCGCCACCGCCCCTTCTCTTTTTAAATATTTTTTATCATACGAAAAAATATATCCTTCTTCTGTTTCAGCAATTATTCCGGCAAAATGATTTTGAATATATACATAACCTTTTCTATATTCCGACTCCACCTGCTATTCCTCCCTTTCACCCGGTACAGCTTCTTTTCCGAACATTGCCAATGCCTGATTTACTTTATCCAGACGCACAGTTTCTTTTCCCTGCTCCAGCTCTCTTACAAATCTGAGCCCCAGGCCAGCACGCATTGCAAACTCTTCCTGTGTAAGTCCAGCTTTTTTTCTTTCTTCTTTTATATAATTACCAATCCTGTTCATAATAAACATATTAATCCCTATCGGGTATAATTTCAAGTTAAAATTTACAAATCAATCCCGATCGGGTATATTTATACTGATCACAGTTTACTTCATGAAAAAATCTCTGTCACATCAGCTTTCTGCCAACATGCCAGAGATTTTCTCTCATTTATATTTCTTCTGTATCTTAAGCCTCAATAATCCGCACATTCCAGGCAGGAATCTTCAGCTCTGTACCAGCCTTAATTTCCTTGCCGGTAATTACATCTTCTGCATCACCATATTTGTACGTAACAGCCTGTTCTGATCCTGAGTAATTCAGGAAATACCTGATCGTTTTTCCAAGATCATTCGTTCCTTTACGTACAATCACCGGATAGCTGTAACCGGATAACTCAACGCCTGCACTTCCAAGAGCATCTTTTATTACATTCTGAAGGGTGGCATCATCTGTCATACATCCCAGATAATATGCCATACCTTTCCCATATTTATTTCTGGTTATGGCTGCATATCCCTTCCAATTATAATGCTCATATCCGGCAAGTACCTCTGCGCCTTCCGGTTTCAAAAGCTCCATAAATACCCTTGCTTCGCCATACAGCTTTCCGGCCAGCTTGACATCCCGCGGAAATGTAAACTGATTATAACTGATCCCCAGCGCATTTTTCAGAATATGCGGCTGTGCATCCACATGAACCTTCACATTCTCATTGGCAAAACTGCTCTTAAATGTCACAACCAGCGTACCGCCTTCTTCCACATAACGATTCAGCCTCTGAAGCGTACTGTCCGGAACCGCATAAAGCGCCGGTACAAAAATCGCCTTATACTGAGAAAGCTCCTCAGATTCCGGCCATACAAAATCACACTCCACGTTCATCTGATACAGCGCATCATAAATCCAGCGAACCACATCATTGTAGCGGATTTCACCATTATCCCCGGAAGTCGCCTGAATGCCAAACCAGTTCAATGCAGTCAGAGCCTCATTGCTCACCATCACAGCCACATCATTTTTCTTCTTAAGATTCACCAGACGGCTGCCTTTTTCCCGAAATTCTTTTCCAATAATACAAGCCTCACGGTAAGTATCATTCTCCGCAAAATCATGGCTCAGAAGCCCCTTCCAGTAAGTCTCAAAAGAATTATGGATGGAATGCCAGTGCCAGTACATCACACTGTTGGCCCCGGATGCCAGATGGCTGTAGGCACAGAGACGAAGCTGACCTTTATACGGCGTCCAGCACGGAAATCCCTGAGCTTCCGTCTCTAGTACCAGATAGTTATCATGCTTCAGACTGCGGATCATATCCCCGCCAAAAGCAATCTCCGTACCGGTCAGATCATCCTGAGACGGATGATAAATATCCGTTCCCGCAATGGTCAGCGCCTTGGAAACATGCAGATGGTTCACATCCGGCTGTACGCCATAGGAATAGCCTCTCCACTCAAAATCCAGATTATGGGTAATAAACTGATCTTCCCTCTTATACTCACTGACAATCCCGGCCTGCCATCTTAAGAATTTATCCACCAGAGTCCGCTGGAACTTCTCAAACTCCGCGCCCAGACTTCCGTTGATGGTACCTCTCACATCCGGAAAATCCTCCCAGGCATCGACCCGGTTACTCCAGTAATCCAGCCCGAATTCATGGTTCATGGCATCCAGATCATCCTGAAATTTTTTTCTTAAATATTTTACAAAAACCAGCTGCACATTTTTGCCCGCTGTGCCGTAATACTTGGTCTCATTATCCACCTGAAAACCAATGACACACTTCCTTCCTGCACTGACTTCCATCAGTTTCCGGATCACTCTCTCCGCATAAAAAAGATACACCGGATTGGTAATATCCATGATCTGTCTGGCACCATAGATCCCCGCACCGTTTTTCGTCGTGGCGATCACATCCGGATGGGCCTTTACCATCCAGGCAGGAACCGCATACGTAGGTGTCCCAATGATCACATGGACCCCGGCCTCCTCCATGGCATCCATCACACGCTCCACATGGGAAAAATCAAACACACCATCCTGCGGTTCACAGGTACTCCACGTAGACTCCGCAATACGCACCGTATTGATCCCCGCTTTTTTCATCATTTCTATATCTTTATCCAGTCTGTCATACGGCATGTATTCATCGTAGTATGCCGCACCAAAAAGAAGTTCCTTCATATCTGCCTCCCACAATAAATTTTAATAATTCTATCTTAACAGAAACTCCCGTTATAATACATCACTTATTAAACAGAATAAAAAAACGCCTCTTCCTTAAAGAAATAAATTTCTCAAAGAAAGAGGCGGTCAACACTCTGATATTTAACTTAACATCCACCTGATTTTCCCCATCAGGATCTTGCATTCTGCTGAATCTTATTTACCCTCAGCGATGTCCTTAGTGATCTTCAGGAATTTATCGATATCATCTGTTCCATGGCAATGGAGCGGAGAAACACGAAGTGCACCCTCAAGACCAAGAGTCTCAACAATACGTTTGGAATACGGGCTGCTCTTTACACGCTCGAACAGAGTAACTCCATGCTCAAGATATCTTCTTGCACACTCTGCAAATTCAATACCCTCGATACCCATGGCAACGATCAGATCCTTATAAGTAAGATCCTCCATATCCACATAAACCTGAACCCCCGGAATATGACGAAGCCCCGGAACCTTATCGGTACCTTCCAGCATACGATACAGAAGCGCTCTCTCCTGAAGATGAATGTGATTCATACCCTCAACAAAAAGCTCACGCTTATTATATTTCTGTGCGGAATCACCCAGGAAATGCTTACCGATATTGCAAACATAATCAATAACCGCCATCATAGCCGCAAAGTTAGCCGGAGCCGGAGTACCAAGAGCCCATACATTATCATCCTTGCAGGCCAGCTTGATATGCGGCATCACAGCAACACGGTCAGAAACATAAGCATAACCGCAGCCACGTACACCAAAGAACTTATACGGTGCAAAGTTGCAGACATCCACATCCCAGTCCTCAACATCGATCACTGCATGAGGAGCATGCTGAACTGCATCACTTACAATGTAGATATCCGGGTTGATCTCTTTTGCACGACGTGCGATTTCCTTGATATCCATGATATTACCGGAAATATTGGAAGCAGCCATAATACTGAGAAGAACAGTATCCTTATCCACATACTTCATGATCTCATCCGGATCAAGACCACCGGTTACCTTATTAGCCGGAACCTCACGGAACTCCCTGCCGGTCTTCTTGCAGTAATACTCAACCGCATCGTGGGCAGATGGATGCTCCAGAGCAGAAGTAACTGCATTCTTACCCCAGTCAACACCTTCCATAATTGTACCAACTGCATGGAACATAGTCTGGGAAGCAGTCAGTTCCGTAATCAGAGCACCACTCTTCGCACCAAAAATAACCTCAAGGATCTGCTGAGTACCATCCTTAACATAATCAGCCAGATCAAACCCTCTGCCACGTGCACGCTCCGGGCAATCCGGAAACTCCTCAATCGCAGCCTTAGCCTCAACCGCCTTCTTCAGTCTCAGAGAACCACCAGAGTTCTCAAAGAAAAGACGCGCACCATACTGCGGATCCTTATCTGCATAACAAAACTGAGATTTCAGCTTCTTCTGATATGTATCTGAAAATAAAACTCCATGATTAAATTCCATAATGATATCCTCTCCTTCATCACACAAAGCCCCGGTCTCCCGGATAGCCATCAATTCATGAACACCCTCGTTTCACGACTGCGTTCATTATATCTCTTTCATCAGAAGATAGCATAACACATTTATAAATAGTTATAAAATGAATAATGTGAGTGTATTATATTAACATTGTTTATATTTTAACACAGCATAACAGCCATGTAATACTGCAAAAAAGTTGCTGTTGATACTTCCGTCAAACCACAAACAAACTCAGCCTTTCCTCCCAGCCGTCCAGCGCAGCGCTGACGGCTCATCCAACTCCCGGGCCACCACTCAACCTATCACTCTAAACCAACCTACCGAGCAGCCACCCTACCCTACCGCCCTGAAAAGCCAGCCCGTGAGGCGTGTGCTGCCTGTCGCCGGACTCTGCAGGAGAGGTGCTGATTCTTGGCTGGCGGAAATCTGCGTTGTTTTTCAAAAGTTCGCTGTTTGAGCGAAGCGAGTTCGGACTTTTGGAAAACGCTTTTAGCAGATTCCCGGCAGCCTAGAAGCCAGCCCCCGACGAAGCCCCGGCGACAGGCAGCACACGCCTCGCGGGCGTCCCTTCTCATGTGCGTCCCTTTTCCCACAAAAAAAGCCGAACCAGCCACACCACAGCCAGTTCAGCTTCCTCCCAGAAACTCACTCCCCATCAACCCAGGCAAGCAACTTCCCAGTAAAAACTCTATTAAAGAAATGGATCACCGGCCCCAAACCAAAAGCCGTCACCAGCGTACCAATTCCCACAACACCACCAGTCAGATAACAGATCAGCGCACAAAGCACATCATTAGACATCCTGTGCCAGAAATAAGGAACCCTCGGCCACTTCTCCGTCATGATCAACGAAAGACTATCATAAGGCGCAACCCCCTCATCCGGCATCTGATACATAGACAACCCCAGACAGCAGATCACAACTCCAATACACAGCGCAACCAATCTCACCGGCAGCGCCACAAGCTCCAATCCCATAACTCCATGAAAAATATTATAAAAAAACGTAATAATATAAGCCAGGCACACCGCATTTACAACTGTACCAATCCCCAGAAACTTCCTTCCAAAAGCAATCTCAATAATCAACAGCACAATATTCACAATCAGCTGAAAATTACCATAAGCCATACCAAGCATATCCGCAACCGCCATATTCATTCCACTAAACGGATCCGTACCAAGCCCGGCCAGCTTAAAAATTCCAATCCCCATACCTGCAAAAACATTTCCGATGCACATGATCAGAACATGCTTCCAGTTAATATTCCTCAAATACTCCCCCATAGCATCAATTCCTCTCTCTTTCAAAACAATCATAATCAATATACACAACTTTTTTCATTTTACCACACCCCACCACCCCTGTAAAACACAAAAAGACACAAAAAGCCAAAAAAATCAACAAAAAAAGACATCCTGCAGACCGTTTAACCGAATCCACAGGATATCCTCTTTTTCATATCACGCCATTATTTTACGATCACCATTCAATCCCGAACCCCTCATGGCAGAGCTCCGGCACCTCAGATATCACGAAAACTTTTTTCAATATTATCCAAATATTATTTAATAAACTTAACCTCTGGATAAATCGCCTGCTTAGCAGCCTCTTTGCGCTCATTAAATACAACCTTATTCTCTTCAAACAGGTTACGGCCCTGAGCATCAATAGACACGATCAGCGGACCAAACTCCTTAACCTTATTGCACCATAAAGTCTCAGGCATACCAAGCTCATCCCAGTGGTGCTCAACAATCTTTTCAACCTCTGTAGCAGCCACAACTGCACATCCAGCCGGAAAAACACAGTGGATCGCACCGAACTCTTTGCAGGCACGCTCCGTATTCGGGCCCATACCACCTTTACCAACGATCACTCTGACACCAGTCAGTTTTGTAAACTCATACTCGAACTTCTCCATACGCATGGATGTTGTCGGTCCTACAGAAACCATTTCATAATCATCCTCTGTACCCTCGATCTTGCGAACGATCGGGCCGGCATGGAAAATCGCTTTGTTGCGGATATCATACGGAAGCTCTCTTCCATACTCAACCAGACGACGGTGAGCAACGTCACGGCAGGTCATCAGATCTCCGTCCAGCCATACAATATCGCCGATTTTGATATCAGCCAGGTCTTCTGCGCTTATAGGTGTAATAAGAACTTTTTTATCTCCTCTGATTTCGATCATGATTTTTCCCTCCGTTTATATTAAGCATTAAATTTCCATGTGGAATGAGTATCACAGGTTACTGTAAGATCCGGATTTACAACCAGATGTCCACGACGGTGAGACCAGCATCCAACGTTTACTGCAACACCGATGGTAGATGGATGACGTGCGGTATTCTCAATGTTGACACCCATTACAGAATACTTTCCGCCCATACCCTGCGGTCCAAGGCCAATGGCATTGATACCGTCCTCAAGAAGCTTCTCCATTTTTGCTGCGTTTGCGTTGTCATTGTGGGAACCGATCGGACGCATCAGCGCTTTCTTGGAGTTCAGGGCAGCTGTCTCTACAGATGTACCTACACCTACACCAACAAGAAGCGGAGGACACGCATTCAGTCCATAAGTTGTCATCTGATCCAGAACAAAATCTGTAACACCCTCATATCCTGCGCCTGGCATCAGAACCATTGCTTTTCCAGGAAGGGTACATCCGCCGCCTGCCATGTATGCGTAGATCTCACATTTATCGCTGTTTGGAACAATATCCCACCATACAGTCGGTGTTCCCTTACCAACGTTTTTCTTTGTATTGTACTCATCAAAAGTCTCAACGGAATTATGTCTTAACGGTGCTGCAAAAGTAGCCTGAACAACAGCATCTTTCAGGAGTGCCTCCAGCTCATTGATATACGGGAAATTTGTTCCGCATTTCAGCCAGAACTGAAGAACACCTGTATCCTGACAGCTTGGGCGGTTCAGCTCTACAGCAAGACCCTGGTTCTTTGTCATTGTCTCATAGAGAACTTTTGGAAGTGCAGCTGTTTCCTGGGAACCAAGCTCTTCCAGTTTCTTAACTACGTCATCCGGTAATTTTTTTCCAATATGGGCAACAAAATCTGCTACCATGTCTGTTAATACTTTAACTCCATTTTCCTTAGTCATGATTTACCTCCTGATATGGTTCGATGGTTTAATGTTTTTTAGTTACATAGGTTTACATAAATTTGGTTGACTATGCAAGTAAATCGGATCTTCGCAATCCGCTGCGCTACTTGCTCATAACCAAAAAACTGCTTTGCAGTTTATTGGTTAATTAATTTGGCTGATTAATGGTTAAGATGGCTTTTTAGGTTATTTCTGCTCCTTACGGATAGAACGGGAACAGGATCGGTAACAGGATCATACAGATCACAAAGGATACCAGGATCAGTGGCAGACCGGATTTCACATAATCCTTAAATTTGTATCCTCCAAGACCAACTACCATGGTGTTTGCCGGCATACCGATCGGTGTTGCATATGCACAGGAACCTGCGATAACAGTTGCGATAACAACGGCTCTGGGGTCTGCTCCAAGATTGTTTGCCAGAGATACCGCAATCGGTATCATCAGTGCTGTGGTTGCTGTATTTGACATAAAATTTGTCAGTACACAGGTTACAACAAAGATCACCAGAAGAAGAAGGATCGGACTTGGATCAGATCCAAGAAGTCCTACGATCTTATCTGCGATCAGCTCTCCGGCTCCGGTTGTATCCAGCGCTTTTGCAAGTGTCAGAGAACCGCCGAAAAGGAATACAACTTTCAGGTCAATAGATTTCAGTGCTTCTTTTTCGGAAATAACTCCTGTCAAAACCAGGACGATGGCTCCGATACATGCAGAAACCTCAATGCTGATACCGATCTCTTTTTCAAAGATCATTGCAAGGATCACAAGGATCAGAACTACCAGAGAAACCGTCTGTTTCCACTTCGGTACATGGCTGAAATCCTGCTGATCTTCAAGCGCTTCCCCGGCCGCATGGTTTCCATTGGGAAGGAAACGATATCCGATAAAAACAAAATAGAGGATTCCAAGGACAAGCATCGGAACTCCAACCGGCGCATACATAAAGAAGCTTGTGGAAAGCCCCATCTCCTGCAGAGCATTGACACCCATCAGGTTTCCCGGCGCACCGATAATGGAAAGGTTTCCGCCAAGAGCTGCCGCAAATACCAATGGCATCAGAAGACGGCTTCTGGAATACCCGGACTCATCGGCGATTCCACAGACGACCGGGATCAGCACTGCTGCGGTACCTGTGTTGGATAAGAACCCGGACATTACACCTACGATTACCATGATCGCAATGATCAGTGTTTTTTCTGTTCTGGCAAATTTTGTGACCAGGCCTCCGATCTTGTTTGCCATTCCTGTTTCAAACAATGCCTGGCCTACTACAAACATGCCAACGCAAAGGATTACGTTACTGTTTACATACTGTGAAAACGTTGTTGTCGCATCCACAACTCCTGTAAGGGTCAGGCCAATGGCACAGATCGAAGCCGTCAGTCCCAGAGAAATTTTTTCAAGGATGAAACTGATAATGGTGAACACAAGAAACAGCAATGTTATAGTTGTCTGAGACATTTCTGTACTCTCCTTTCACTATGTTGTGATTTCATATTGTTTTCTTCTGAAAAGTATAGGCCGTACACGTTTCTTTTGATGGCTTTATTATAACTCGTGTACATATAAAAAAACAAATTAGCGAAACACATATCCGCATAAAAAAAATTTATACTCTCAATTTTTAATGATAATTTTTATGCACTATTGCTATAAACTCCTCTCATTTTTAAATGAATATGGAATTTTTCACATGTCCATGGTATCTTTATAATGACAGTCAGCTCCAAAGAGTATGTTCTGTCCCCCATTTATTTCGATAAAAAGCAGCAAAATCTGTTAAGAATTTCATCTGATAATACACTGAGAGAAGGCATATCATGACACTGAACCAACTACGTTACTTCTGCACCGCCAGCCGCTGCCACAGCATTACAAAAGCAGCCGAAGAATTATATGTAACCCAGCCTACTATTTCCATGGCTATCCGTGATCTGGAGATTGAATTCGGGATCAGCCTTTTTTCCAGGAAGGGAAATCAGCTGATCCTGACTCAGGAGGGAGAATCCTTCTATGAAAAAGCTACCTATATCCTTCAGTAATGTAATGAACTCCAGGCTGACTACTCCAGCATGTCCAGAGTTAAACCCCCTCTTCGCATCGGCATCCCGCCAATGTTAAGTACCGTATTTTTTCCGGAGCTTCTTACTGCTTTTCACGAAAAGCACCCGGAGATTGCTGTTGTCCTGGAGGAATACGGCTCTGTCCGCGCCTGCAATCTGATCCAGGATGATACCCTGGACGTCGCTCTGGTCAACATGGAACAATATAATATTGATAAATTCCACAACACAGTCCTGGCTGACGACCAGATTGTTTTCTGTGTAAGCAATGACCACAAACTGGCAGAAAAAGAAACGGTTACCATAAAAGAAATGTCAAAAGAACAGCTGATATTTTTTAACCCGGACTCTGTCCAGAATCAGCTTTTGAAGATGCGTTTTGAGATGGACGGCTACAAACCAAATGTTGTTATGCGGAGCAGCCAGATCTACACCACCCTGCAGTTTGTAAAAACCGGGAAATACGGATGCTTTCTTTATACCAGCATGACAGATAAATTTTCCGGTTCCGGTATTACCGGTATTCCCCTTGAACCACCCATCCGGGTAAAGATCGGCATGGTATGGAAAAAAGGCAAATACATCAGTGGTGATATGTTGACATTCCTTCATTTCACCCGCATGTACTATAAAGAGCATCCACTGATAGAAAAGTAAAGTCCTGTCAAAAAAACAGATTATATGTCGATTAATTTTACTAATAAATGGAATTTTTTTAATAAACCCCATTGAAATCCGTCAATTCTTGTGATACTCTGTGTTACAGTGTATTTCTACACAAAACGAATGGCCGCCACCACCGCACACAAAAAGGTCCTGGCAGCATTCAAAAATAAAAAAACTCAGGAGAGTCTCTTCAAATCAAAAGGGAAGAGCGCCGAAGGTGTACGCAGCACACAAAATGCTGTAAATCTCTCAGGCAAAAGGATGGAGGAAAGAGTAATGTTTACACAAATCAACAACTTTATCACATGGTTTGACGGAGTCGTTTGGGGACTTCCGCTGATCATTCTGATCCTGTTCACAGGAATTCTGTTAACCGCTCGGTTAGGTCTTTTACAGATAAGGCATCTCAGAAAGGCACTGAAATTCATGGTAAAAAATGAAGAAGGCGGCGATGGTGAGGTCACAAGCTTCGGAGCTCTGTGTACTGCGCTTTCAGCAACTATCGGAACCGGTAATATCGTAGGTGTTGCAACTGCGATCGCAGCCGGCGGACCAGGAGCCCTTTTCTGGATGATCGTAGCCGCATTCTTCGGGATGGCAACCAAATACGCAGAAGGACTTCTGGCGATCAAGTATCGTACCATTGACAAAGAAGGCCACGTTCTCGGCGGACCATTCTACTATATCGAAAACGGTATGGGAAAACAGTGGAGATGGCTTGCCAAGATCTTCGCATTTTTTGGAGCAGGTGTAGGACTTTTCGGTATCGGAACCTTTACACAGGTAAACGGTATCGCATCTGCAGTTACCAATTTCTTTGACCCGGATAAAGCACACACAGTAGCACTTTTCGGAAATACATATTCCTGGGCAACTGTAGTTGCATGTCTGATACTTACCGTATGTGTAGGACTTGTCGTTCTCGGCGGAATCCAGAGAATCGCAAAGGTATCCCAGGTCGTTGTACCGTTTATGGCAGTTCTCTATGTTGCACTGGCACTGATCATTGTGATCACAAACATCACTGCAGTACCTGCAGCGATCGTAACTATCGTAAAATCTGCTTTCACAGGAAGTGCACTTGCAGGTGGCGCAATGGGAACCATGGTCGTAGCTATGCAGAAGGGTATCGCCCGCGGTATCTTCTCCAATGAGTCCGGTCTTGGTAGTGCCCCGATCGCAGCCGCTGCAGCTCAGACAAAGGAGCCGGTACGTCAGGGTCTTGTATCCATGACAGGTACATTCATTGATACTATCGTTATCTGTACAATGACAGGTCTTTCCATCGTCATTACAGAAACATGGAACACAGGTCTTGAGGGTGTTGCCATCACAACAGCCGCATTCCAGAAAGGACTTCCTTTCCCGCCGGTTGTAGCATCCTTCTCACTGATGCTGTGCCTGGTATTCTTCGCATTCACAACAATCCTTGGATGGGATTACTACGGTGAAAGATGTCTGGAATACCTGTTCAACAGAAACAAAGCCGCAGTTACAACATACCGCTGGCTGTACATCATCTGCGTATTCATCGGACCATATATGACTGTAGCAGCTGTATGGAACATCGCAGATATCTTCAATGCCCTGATGGCATTCCCGAACCTGATCGCTCTTCTTGCCCTGAGCGGTGTGGTTGTAAAAGAAACAAAAGATTTCTTCAAAAGACATAAAAATTACGAGTTCTGATCCCGGACATCGTAATCAACTGAAAACACGCACAAACCCATAAAATTCCCCCTAATATCATACAAAAAGACGCAGGCCTTTTTATCATCCGATAAAAGACCTGCGTCTTTCTTATTACAAAACTCCTACGCCAGCGTCAGTATCTCCATCTGCTGTGTCAGATCCGCTGCATCCAGGATTTCTCCGTTTCGTACATCCTTCTTATCAAGCCGGATACACATTTCCTCGCCATCTGTCATATGGAAAAAATTATCTGTAAGCGTCACATCCACATCCGTAAATCCAACAGCTGTAAACGGGCTGAAACAGCTGCTCTTCAAATGGATCACAAATGCATCATCCTGCTCCTCCACCTCAGCAGTGATCTCCGGTTTATCCAGTTCCAGATACTTATATGGAACAAGAGTCTCCACATCACGGAGCACCCTTCCATCAGCCAGTGTCACTTCCGCCTCAAGAAAAATCTCATACTTCTTATCTTCCCATCCTGAAACATCCACCGTCAGGATCTGCCCGGACTCCTGCACACCCACAGTGCCCTTTCCGGTAATCTTCTCAAGAATCTCGCATTCCATATTTTTCACATAAAAGACAACCTGATATGACTGTGCTTCCATACTTTCATTTGCCAGATACACCTGCATGGTATCCCCATCCATGCACATACTCACCGCCTGTGGCCCATAGAATTTTTTTGCCATATAATGAAGTGCCTTCCAGCGACCAAAATAGTCGATACTTGCCCAGGACGCCACCGGCCAGTTATCATTGATCTGCCAGTAAAGAGTTCCCATACAGCGGCCTCTGTGACGTCTCCAGTGATCTACGCCATACTTCATGGCCATTCCCTGGAGGATCTGGCTCACATAGAGAAGCTTGCGGAAATTCTCCGGATAACGGAAATTCTCCGAAAGGTAATACAGGATCTTTCCGTTGGCTGCCGGATTCTTCTGGTGTTTCTCCATCACCCTGGAAAAAATATTCCGGTCTTTTTCTTCCGTAAAGCTCTCTACTGTTTTCAGACACGGGAAGGACTGGAAACCAAATTCCGAACAGAACCGGAAATAATGCTTCTGATAATCCGTAAAAGGCTTCTGGCCATGCCATACATCCCAGTAGTGACAGTCCCCCCGGTTCTCATCATCCGGCTCATCAAAACAACCCCCGGAACTCGGAGAAGACTGCCAAAAAAAGGTCTCGCTGTCTGCCGCTTTCACTGCTTTTGGCACCACATGCTCAAACATTTTTATGTAGTCCGCACGAAGATATTTCGACTCACTCTGCACCTCCGGCCAGTGATCCCAGGCAGATTCCATCTCGTTATTTCCGCACCACAGTCCCAGAGATGCATGATGACGGAGACGTTTTACATTTTCTGTAATTTCCTTCGTGATATTCTCTTCAAATTCTTCTGTAAGATCATAAACATTACAAGCAAACATCAGATCCTGCCATACGATCAACCCCATCTCGTCACAGAGATCATAGAAATGATCCGAAGGATAATAACCGCCACCCCACACACGGACGCAGTTAAAATTGGCACGTTTACAGGATTCCAGAAGGTACTCCTGAAGCTCCGGCGTGATCCTGGAATAAATACAGTCCTCCGGAATATAATTTCCGCCCATGGCAAAAATCTTCACGCCATTGACACAGAACGCGAACTCTTTTCCCCAGAGATCTTTTTCCTGGCTGATGGTAAGAGTACGGAGACCAATGCGCTTCGTTATAGTTTCCAGAACTTCGCCATCCTCATCCAGAAGTTCCACCTTAACTTTATATAACGGCTGATCGCCGTAGCCGTTTGGCCACCAGAGTTTCGGGTTGTGGATTCTTCCCGTCAGAGTTACAGAATTACTGTTCAACAGTACAGCTCCATCTGCATATATCTCTAAGTCTCCAGTCTCCTGAACCGCATGTCCATTTCCACGGACACTCGTCATATCCTTCCGGATACTCACTCTCACCTGACACTTATCCACAGCATCGCCGCTCACAGCTACCGTTGTACACACATCCACAGCATTATCCCCATGCCTTTGTGTAATCTTCACATCCTCAATCCTTGGATGGCTGTACGCTTCCAGATAAATATCCCGGAAGATTCCGGCATCAATCGTCTGGGGGCCCCAGTCCCATCCAAACATGCAGTGTGCCTTACGGATCAGCTGGTTTCCTTTCATTCCGCCGCAGGGAACATAATGGATCTCTTTATTCTCTTCATACTCATAATCTTCGATATACTTAAACACCGACCGAAATACGATCCGGATCTGGTTCTCACCGGAATGAAGAAATTCTTTTACATTCAGTTTCCAGGTACGATGCATATTGTCTGTAGATCCGGCCTTTTTTCCATTGATATAGATATCTGTCAGAGTATCCAGCCCCTCGCAGACCAGAGCCACTTTCTCTTCTTTCAGAGCCTCCTCCGCAACCACAAACGTTCTGCAAAATTCATAATCCTTCCAGAACAGTTCCCTCGTAGCGTCTTCATTGGTGCGGTAAAAAGGATCTTCAATCTTTCCAGCCCCGTAAAGCCCAGAAAGCACAGATCCCGGAACCTGCACTTCACATAATGTATCTTTCCCCGCTTCCGCCAGCTCCCATCGGCCATTCAACATGATCTTTCTCATAAAATATACCTTCTCCTGTAAAAATCCCCATCTCTATACAGTCCTATATTATGGACTGTATCATCCCATTTTTAAGTGTCCTATAAACCGTACTTTATTTCCTTTATAACTTTCCCCCATAATTCCGGTAATTCTCAATATAATCCAGAATCTCCTCCGGATCTTTCATAAACCGGCACATATCCACAACATCTCTGGACATAAATTTTTCCCCAGCTGTATACTCCAGAAGCGCCCTCATACTATCATAATATCCCTGAATATTATAAAGAACGATGGGCCTGTCGATCCGTCCCAGACTCTTCAACGTCAGGATCTCAAAAAACTCCTCATAAGTGCCAATTCCCCCGGGTACCACGATGGTCGCGTCAGAACGGCTTTCCAAAAGGTGCTTCCTTTCACGCATATTTTCCGTAAAAATAAACTCTGTACAATGCTCATACAGCACTCCCGGCTTGTCAAAAAATCTCGGCGCGATCCCAAGGATATAGCCATTCTCCCTGTCAACGCCACGGGCTGCCGCACCCATCAGCCCTTCTTTTCCACCACCGAAAACAAGGCCATGGCCACGTTTTCCCATCAGCCGTCCCAGTTCCTCTGTTTTCTCATAATAGATCTTTTTCAGCTCTGCGCTGGACGCTCCATAGATACAAATATTCATGATTCTGTCTCCTTCCCTGCTGCCTCCACAAATGCCTGAAGAAGCTTCAGCTGCTCCGAGGAATCATACATCATCTCCGGATGCCACTGTACAGCCACCGCAAATGGATGATCCTCAAGTTCCATAGCCTCCGGCACCCGATCTTCGGACCAGGCTGTGATCCTCACATTCTCCCCGGCATCTTTTATCGCCTGATGATGAAAAGAATTCACCCGGATATCTCGCTTCTCATAAATCTTTTCCAATATACTGGCTCCGGCAATTCTCACTCCGTGCCACGCTACATTTCTAGGGTACTTATCCCCGAAATGATGTTCAAAACCGCCCTCTTTTTCCAGATCCTGATACAAGGTCCCGCCACAGGCCACATTCATGATCTGAATGCCACGGCAGATCCCGAGGATCGGCTTTTTCTTTTCCAGCATAAAATATCTGGAAATCGCAATATCTTGCTCATCCCGCATGGGCATGATTGTTCCGCAATATCCTTTCGGAAACGCCCCATACCGTTCCGGTCCCACATCATGTCCGCCGGAGATCAGCACTCCGTCCAGTTGGTCCAGAAACGGCTTCGCCGCCTCCAGATCTCCATACTGCGGGAGCAGCACAGGAATCGCCCCGGCTTTTTCCAGAATATACACATAATCACCACTGACAAAAACCCAGTCCTGCCCGGTGATCCCCATACCTGAAACCATTCCAACAGCATCCCTGTAGTCAAAATTACAGGTGACGCCGATCACAGGTTTTCTTTCCCTCATCCTTCTCCTCTTTCCACCAAAAAAATAATTATTTTTTCAGTACTTCCAATATTTTTATCGTCTGTAACACATCCTCTTTTCTGCAACATTCAATCGTCCATGTCCGTTTTTCTGTCTGGGGCAGTAATGCAAGTACTTTTTCATAAGGGATATTCCCCTCCCCAAGAGCTGCATGGGAATCCCGGTCGCCTCTGTTATCATGAACATGCACATGAGTCACATAAGGCGCCAGCTTCTCTGTCCATTCCAGCACCGGAATCTTCGAATAACAGTGGGCATGCCCCATATCAAAACAGAGATGAAAATTCGGATATTTTTCCCCCATCAGTTTATAAACATCCAAAACCGGATCAATCTGCGGGTCAAACACATTCTCCATGACAACTTCCAGTTCTTTATGCGTTTCCAGAAATTCTCCGAAAAACTCCGCCACTCTCTCAGGCCATCCCTGAAGGTAGTGGACAAAAGGATTCATGCAGGTATGATAAACGATCTTTTTTGCCCCAAGTTCCACACCTGCTGTATAAGTTTGGTGAAAACGCATCATAGTAATTTTTCGCACTTCACTGTCAAAGGCTGCAGGATCGATGTTCATAAAAGGCCCATGCAAAGTCAGTCCCCGGCATCCCATAAATTTCAGTCGTTCCCGATAACTGCAGACAGATTCCTTCAGATGATCCAGATTGTCCGCAATGGAAAATTCAATACTTTCAATTCCCACTCCTGTCTGACTGATGATTTCCTTCATCTCATCGTCCGGCAGAAGATGACTGATATATATCATGATTATTTACCTCTGAATATAACTTTTGCCGGCCTCTGCTATCAAAGCAAAGACCGGCTTTCCGTCATTTCCGATACATCTGGAGTGCATCCGGAAATGCCTGTTATTTTATTATAATCTGACATACACATGGGGTCAAGCAATTGCCGCTGCCCGAAACTCCCATTTTAGTTTTTGATCGAGAACTTTTTATACGAGAACTTTTTCTACAGCGTTTTTCCAGCCGCTGTATTTCTGCTCTCTTTCTTTGGAGCTCATAGATGGAATAAACTGATTGCGGTTCTTCACCTCAAAAATGCTCTCCATCTTATAAAGTCCGCAGCTTAATCCAGCCATCAGGCCAGCTCCGAATGCGGAAGATTCCTCACATCTCGGAAGGCTTACAGTTGTTCCCAGGATATCACTCTGGAATTTCATCAGGTACTGGTTTCTTGTAGGACCACCGTCTACGCAGAGCTCTTTTACAGTCATTCCATCTTCTGCCTTCATCATCTCCACAATATCTGTGATCTGATATGCGATGGATTCCAGAGCTGCTTTTACAACTTCTTTCTTTCCGGTAGTTCTGCTCATTCCATAGATAATGGCTTTTGCATCGGATTTCCAGTAAGGTGCTCCCAGACCGGAAAATGCAGGAACCAGATAAGTAGTATCGTTCTTATTCGCCTGCTCTGACATTTCCTGAGTCTCACCTGGAGAAGTGATCAGTCCCATGTCATCTTTCAGCCATGTGATCACTGCACCTGTGTAGTTGATGTTTCCTTCCAGAACATAGGTAACTTTGCCGTTAAGTCCCCATGCAAGAGAAGTTACAAGACCAAGATCTGACATGATCGGTTCTGTTCCTGCGTTCATCATAACAGAGGAACCAGTTCCGTATGTAGCCTTAACCATTCCTTTTTCGATGCAGCCCTGTCCGAACAGTGCACCCTGAGAGTCTCCGATCACACCACAGATCGGAATCGGTGTCTGGAAATATCCCTCGAAATCTGTCATTCCGTACTCTCTGCTGGAATCGCATACTTCCGGAAGCTGCTCTGCGTTGATGCCGAACCAGGTACAGATCTCTTTATCCCATTTCAGGTTATGGATATTGAAAAGCTGGGTTCTGGATGCGTTGGAATAATCTGTTGCATAAACCTCGCCTTTTGTCAGTTTAAACAGAAGCCAGGTGTCGATGGTTCCCAGGCAGAGATCGTTGTCTCTTTTTGCCTGTTTTACTTCCTCCACATTCTCCTGAAGCCATGCAAACTTCGCTGCTGGGAAATACGGGGAAAGATGCATTCCTGTCTTCTGACGGATGATCTCTGCCACACCGCCGTTTTTCTTCTGCTCACGGTCCGGGTCAATCATCACGTTTGTTTTGATCCGCTCACAGATCTCGGAAGCTCTGGAGCACTGCCATACAATGGCAGGTGCCAGAGGCTCGCCTGTGCTGCGGCTCCACGCTGCGGATGTTTCTCTCTGATTACTGATTCCGAGACACGCGATCTCTTCTTTCTGGATTCCGGCTTTTTCCACAAGGTTCTTTACAACCTGGATGGTATTGCTGTAGATCTCGGAAAGATCATGGGAAACCCATCCTTTTTCGTTGATCAGCTGTCTGTGAGGAAGGTCTGTTCTGCAGACCAGGTCACCGTTCACATCGAACAGGATCGCTTTTGTTCCCTGGGTACTCTGATCAACCGCAAGAACATATTTTTTTTCCATAGTTTTCCCCTTATTTCAGCGCGTCTTTTACAGTTTTTGCAATTCCTTCTGCGTTCATTCCGTAGTAGTCAAATACTTCCTTGGAAGTTCCGCTTACAACCGGTGCGTCCGGAAGTGCGATGTTCAGAACTTTACGTGGGCACTCAGCGCCAACAACCTGGCTTACCATTGAACCAAGTCCGCCAAATGGTGCATGCTCCTCAGCAGTTACAACAACTTTTGCGTTGGATGCTGCTTTTACGATTGCTTCTTTGTCCAGAGGTTTTACACAGTACATATCAAGAACTGTTGCGTGAATGCCATCTTTCTCAAGAAGTTTGGCAGCCTCGTAAGCCGGGCGTACCATCTCGCCACATGCGATGATTGCTGCGTCTGTACCTTCTGTAAGAACCGTTGCCTTGTCCATTTCGAACGGGCAGTTGTCCTCTGTATAAATATCCTCAACCGGATTTCTTCCTACACGGATGTATGCCGGTTTCTCATCTTTCAGAAGTGCCTCGATCAGTTTTGCTGTCTGGAAACGGTCACTTGGAAGATAAACTCTCATGTTCGGGATTGCGGACATAGCAGCGATATCCTGTGCGGAATGATGGCTCATTCCAAGAGCACCGTAGCTGATTCCACCACTGATTCCGATAAGTTTTACATTTGTGTTGGAGTATGCAACATCAATTTTGCACTGCTCATAGCTTCTTGTGGAAAGGAAGCATGCAGGAGAAGCTGCGAAAGCTTTTTTACCACAGTGTGCAAGACCTGCAGATACGCTGACAAGATCCTGCTCAGCGATTCCCATCTCAACGAACTGCTCCGGATATGCGTCTGCAAAAGGTGCCAGAGATGCAGATCCTCTGGAGTCACTGCAGAGAACAACGATATCTTTATCGGTTTCCGCTTCTTTTAAAAGTACGTCACAAATTGCTTTACGGTTTGGAATCTTATTCATAATTACAGCTGCTCCTTTCTCTCTTCAAAATCTTTCATGATCTGCTCATACTCTTCCTGGCTCGGTACGTGATGATGCCAAGCAGCTTTGTTCTCCATAACTGCGGAGCCTTTACCTTTAACAGTATTCGCGATCAGGACTGTCGGCTGGCCTTTTGTCTGTTTTGCTTCCTCAAATGCTGCGTGGAGCTGCTCAATGCTGTTTCCGTCGGCAACATCAATTACATGCCATCCAAAGCTTTTGAATCTCTCATGAAGATCGTCATGTCCCATAACGTCCTCTGTATTTCCGGAGATCTGAAGTCTGTTACGGTCAACGATTGCACAGAGGTTATCCAGTTTGTACTGATGTCCTGCCATAGCAGCTTCCCATACAGAACCCTCTGCAAGCTCACCGTCACCCATTACTGTGTATACACGATAGTTTTTCTTGTTCATTTTTCCGGCAAGTGCCATACCTACGCAAACCGGAAGTCCATGTCCCAGAGAACCGGAGTTCATCTCAATTCCCGGAAGTTTGTTGTTCGGATGTCCGATATACTGTGTTCCAAATTTGCTGAATTTCTCGTTTACTTCTTTGATATCAAGGAAGCCTTTCTTTGCAAGTACTGCATAATAAGCTTCTACAGAATGACCTTTACTCATAACAAAAAGGTCTCTGTCCGGATCATTCATATTCTCCGGGGAAATATTCATCTGGTCAAAATACAGAGTAACCAGAGTCTCCATAACACTCATATCACCACCGATATGTCCGCCTTTACCGGCAACGATCATATCTACTGTGTCTTTTCTGAGATCATACGCAAGTTTGCTTAATTCTCTAAAATCCATGCTGATTCCTGTCCTTTCTTTTTTCAATCTATATTTCATATTCACAGCCCGGCACATTTTTTATCCTGGAAAAACGTGCTGCTGTGTTTCCTGTTTATCATTCTCCGCGAAGATATGCCTTAACATCTTCCTCAATCGGGTCATAAAGATCCGGTGTTACGCCGATATATTTGCATGCCTCGTAAAGTACCGGAACAACGTTCTTGTGGATACCAACACAGTGATGGATGTATGGTCCCTCAACCAGTTTTGCCTCAAGACGTTTGATGTTCTCAACCTCAACCCAGAGGTAAGTTCCCATACCTTTCGGGCCATCAATACCTTTTGCGTTTCCAAGAAGAAGAGAATACTCTCCGTTATCTCCGTCAAAACGAACCAGAGAAACATCGCCGTGTTTTGCCTCAGCTGTGATGCTTCCCGGATGATCGAATGCCAGCGGGTAAGTAAGCTTCGGTGTCTCTTTTGCGATGGAAATCGGCCATGGTCCGCAGTGCTGAAGAAGCTCGCCATTCTCTACGTCAGGATGACGGATTGTCCAGTCAGCGAAGAAGCTTCTTGTCTCGCCCATGCCAGCTGCCTCTACCATAAGAGCTGTGATTGCACCATGGATATCTGTCTCACATACAGTCGGGATTCCCTCGTCATTTAACAGGGAGTTTGCTGCACATGGCATAATTCCAAGCTCGCTCTGAAGCTGGTTCCAGCACTGGATTGCGATTGCTTTGCAGCCGTATTTCTCAGCCAGATGTTTCATGGCAACCTTAAGAGCTGCTACGTTCTCAAGCTCGTCCTCTTTGATGCAGATCTCCATGTTGTCACGGCAGTACTGCATAACCTCCTGAACCTCTGTCTGCTCTGCTTTTGCTTTCTTTACTTCATCGGTAAGCTCCGGCATCGGGATCGGTGCAAGCTGGATGTTGAATTTCTCAAGAAGCTCGCCCTCGTTGCACATGGTTGTCCAGAAATCAAACGGTCTTGTGGAAATCTGAAGAATACGGATATTTTTGAATGTTTTAACTACATTACAGACAGCAAGGAAATCTTTGATTCCTCTCTCGAATACCGGGTCATTCAGTCTGCAGTTTGTCATGTATGTAAACGGAACACGGAATCTTCTTAAAACTTTACCTGTTGCAAAAAGTCCGCACTGTGTATCACGAAGTCTTGTTCCGTCTGGCTCAGGTCTCTCATCCAGAGGTCCCCACAGAAGAACCGGAACATCAAGAGCTTTTGCAAGTCTTGCACACTCATACTCTGTACCGAAGTTGCAGTGTGGAAGGAAAAGTCCGTCAACTTTCTCTTTTTTGAATTTGGCGATGATCTTCTCAAGTCCCTCATCGTTGTAGAGAAGTCCCTCATCGTTAATGTCTGTGATATCTACGAAATCAACGCCAAGCTCCTCAAGTCTCTTAGCAGTAAGTCCACGATATTTTACTGCATCCGGTGCGCTGAAAATACTTCTTCTGGTTGGTGCGTAACCAATTTTAATCTTGTCCATGTTTGAACTCCTTTCATAAATCCATGTTTTACCTGTTTCTATGTGATTCATTTTTTTATGTTCATCTTTGTTATCTGTATAATATCTTGATTTCTACTTTATTTCTACAAAAAATAAAGTGATTTCCACTTTATTTTTCACTTTATTGTTGTAGATGTAAGAAAAACATTTTATAATTAAAACAGTTGAAAAAATACAGTCAGGAAAAATTATACCGATATACAGACACAACTCTACATTCAATACAGGAGGACTATCGATATGGGAATTACAGCAAAAGAACTGGCCGCCAGATTAAATCTCTCCGCCACCGCCGTCTCCATGGCCCTGAACGGAAAACCTGGCGTCAGCACAGAAACCCGAGCTCTGGTTATCCGGGAAGCAGAAAAAGCCGGCTATGACTTCAGCCGGCTTTCCATGAAAAAAAATGTGACAGGCGATATTTATTGCATTATCTGCCGTGCCCACAACGCAATTTTAAATTATACTCCGATTTTTTCAGAACTCACCGAAGGTATTGAACAGGAATGCCGTAAAAACGGATACCATCTGAAAACCTTCCAGCTTTATGAAAAAATCGATGATCTCCAGAAATATATCGAAGAACTCCGCATTTCCCAGTGTGCAGGTGTCATCCTTCTGGGAACCGAAGTCTCTGCTTCCGTATGCCATGAATTCCTTCAGCTCTCCGTCCCTGTCATTCTTCTGGACTCTTACTTTGACTCTGCGGACTGCAGCTGCGTACTCATCAACAACGCACAGGGAGCCTACCTGGCCACCAACTACCTCATCGACCGCTGTGGTCGCCAGCCGGGACACCTCTGCTCTTCCTACAGGATCACGAACTTCCGCGAAAGGACACACGGTTTTCACCGGGCAGTACGCGAACACGGGATGTCCACTGCCAAATCCATCATTCACGAACTCTCCCCCTCCATCGAAGGAGCCTTCTCCGACATGCTGGAGATAATCGACAGCGGAACCCCACTGGCAGGCGCCTACTTCGCAGACAACGACCTCATCGCCATCGGCGCCATCAAAGCCCTGAAACTCCGCGGCTACAAGATTCCCGAAGACATCACCATCGCAGGCTTCGACAACATCTCCGAAGGCCGCGTCATAGACCCCGCCCTCACCACCATCGACGTCCCCCGTAAATTCATGGGAGAAACAGCCGCCGCCCAGCTGATCCGTGAGATCCAGACCTCCGTGCCACATTCTGTAAAAATTGAAGTATCCACCACACTGATCAAACGGTTTTCTGTATAACCGTTATCCCTCCACAAAAAGCCCCAGTGTCTTCCAGTCGCTTACGGTTTTGTCACCCATCTTCAGTTCATAGGGCAAAAGCTCCACAGGCAGGTCATTTCTGATACAGGTACCAATCAGCGAAACAACCCAGCGGTTCTCATCGGAAACTGCAGTTTTATCTGCAAAACGGTCAAAGCGGCAGCTTCCATCTGCCTGAAACTTTCCTGCCATCATACAGATACGATCCGCGCCATTGAGATAAGACAGATAAATCATCTTATCCCTGTCCGGAAAACTCTCCTGCATATCGTCCTGCGTAATCGTAATTCCGTTGTCATCCCCAGTAGCTGTATATCCGAAAATCCACCCGATATTTCCATCCTCGTCTGTCAGGCAGAACGTGTGGCTGCATGCAATCAGATTCCAGATATCCACATACTGCAGTTTCTCATCCGCTGCATCCGTCCTCACAGCCAGAAAACGATAGGCCGCCCCGTCACAGCCCTTCGTTACAGCTGTAAGGCTGTCCATTTTTCCCAGTGTACAGGAAATCCCAAGCCTGTCCAGACGGTTCTGTAACGCCTGGTAACAGTCCGTCTCCTCCCCGTCCGTCATACTTCCATAGACAAAACAGGACAGCAGATCATCCGGTTCATTTTTGTCATCTGTCTGCCATTCCACCTGCTCCTTAATGGAAATCGAGAAACTTTGCTCCAGCGGTGAATGAGTCAGATTATACTTAAGAAGATCTCCAAACGCACCATTATCCCTATCTTCCAGGTAACAGCCCCTTCCATCTTCCATGGGAATTGTTCTGTAAGGCGTTATCGATGGAATATCATCCGGATCCTGATAAATGGCATAATTATTATTCCAGGATTCCAGTTTTTCCCTGTTTCTGGAAAAAAAATCCTGTGAAAAAACTACTTCATAATAACCACTGGAAGACTGACCGGAATCCTCTCCGTTCTCAGAATCTATTCCCGGAATCTTTCCTTCATGCCAGGTTACTGTAAAATCTTTCGTCTGATTCAATTTCAGAATCTCATTAAAAGTATCTCCCTTTTCACAACTCTGAAGAACCAGTTTCACCGCCCTTGTAAGATAAGCCTTCAACACATATTCCGGAACAGACGCCGTATCGACATCTACCGACTTATAATTATCACCGGAAGCCGTGTTTTCCGGAAAATCCTCTTTCAACAGAAGCACCGTAAGGACACCTTCCTTTTCTGTAAGAGAATAGGTTCCACTTTTTTCGGCAAACCTTTTAAGACGCTCTTCCAGAATTTTTATGGAATCGTTATATCCGGCTACGGTAAATTTATCGTCCGGAGTCAGGGTCACCTGATACATGGTTTCCGGATTGTATTCCAGCGGAGTATTTTTTCGGTAAAAAAACATCCCCAGCAGCATAAGTACCCCCAAAAAGCAGAAAATACCACAGGCCAGAAATATCTTTTTCTTTTTGGGCGGCATTTTTTCTGCTTTGCGGCCATCATCCCCCTCCTTCACAGCCAGCTTTCTGCTCACAAGTGCCAGCATTTCATCCACGCTTTGCGGCCGGTCTTCCTTTTGCAGAGCCAGCCCCCTCATCAGAATCTCCTCCAACTCCGGATCAATTTCCACACCAAGCTTGGAAGGCTTTTTCAGGTTATCATCCAGAAGACGGCTATAAGCTCCATCCGGAGTTTTGCCGGTAAGACAATACCACAACGTAGCCGAAAGCGCATAAATATCCGTAGTCGGTCCCTGATTTCCCTGCGAACTCACCTGCTCTATGGGACTGTAGCCATCCTTCAAAGTACAGGTGTACTCATCCTTTCCGCTTTCCCTTGCCGTACCAAAATCAAAAAGCTTCAGCCGCAGAGGCTGCGAACTCTCCTCTGTGAGATCTGCCCCCAGAACCATAAGATTATCCGGAGCAATATCCCTGTGAATCAGGCCCTGCTTATGAATCAGAGAAAGACCTGCCAAAATCGGCAGAATTGCGGAAAAAAGCTGTTCTGCCGGAATCGATCCATATTGATTTACATATTCTTTTAATGTTACGCCTTCCAGATATTCCAGTACAATATAGCTGGTATCATTTTCCTCAAAGTAATCCAGGACCCTTACGATGCTGTCACTTTTCAGAGTCGCAAGAATTCTTCCCTCCCGCAGAAAAGCATCCCGGGATTCTTTCATAAAAAGTTCCTTAATGCAGACCTTAAGCCCAATGGGTTCCTGGATCGCCTCATAGGCAAAAGCAAAGCCACCCTGCCCGATGAGACGGAGAATTCTGTACTTGTTATTCAGTTGGCTTCCGGGTTTCAGTTGTTGCATAATACAATAATTTCCTTAAATAAATTCTGTGTTTTTACTATAGCTGCATACTTTCCATCTGGCCGATCACCCTGTCGACCGCTGCTTTTTTATCATCTGAACAGAGCACGGTAAACAGAAAACTGTCAAGGCTGTCCTCTCCGGCATTCTCATCCAGTACCTGAAAACGGCATGCCTGAAGAATCTCATTCATTCTCCTTACGGTCAGAACCAGTCCCGGGTCAGGCAGCTCTGCTTCGCTTCCAAAAAAGAGCACCATAAGAAGAAGGAGGGATCTGGAAATACGGTCTCCCTGAAGAATTCTGTGCATAAAACTGTATTCTTCCCAGTTAGGGTCATTGGCCTCGGAATCACTGAGAAGAATGTAGGAATAAAAGCGGTTCAAAAGCTCAAACAGCTTATTGGAACTGATCTTTGCTGTCATCAGACATTCTTTTATTTCTTCCTCGGACATATGGGCATGTCGATTCGGGTCCATCTTGGAAATATTGCTGAGTGGGAGATCCAGATAAATATTTCTCTTAATCCGGCGGTTTTTGTCACTTGCCATATAATATTTGATTTTGGTATTCAGATAAAAAAGAAAATACTTGCAGATATAATATCTGGATTTTTCTCTTCCGTCACAAAACATCCGTATATTTTCACACATATAAGAAACGAACTCCTGATTTTCTCCCAGTTTCTCAAGATTTCTTTCCACGGTCAGTGTCCGCTGAAGTGTATACATGGTTTCTGCATAGGAACGGGAATTCATCTGCACATAATTTTCCACACGGACAAGGGGAAATGCCGAATAGGAACCGTTAAAACCGTTAATCAGAAACTCATCATAAGAACCGTCGCTTTCCAGTTCACGGATCTGCACAATCAGACTGTGCCAGCGGCTAAAGGTTAATTGTTTCTGAAAAGCATAGATCAGGCTTGCTTCAATCAGATCCCGGGCATAAAGAGGTTCCTCATTCTTTTCCCGCAGGGAAGCGTTCAGTTCACCCAGACTCCACTGATTGCAGAAACCTTTGTAAATAATCCGGTACCGCAGGGGATAGCTGGAAATTTTTTTCCGAACTACATCAAGAGAAGATTGTTCCTGCAAAAAATCCTTCTGAATTTTTTCAAGAGATTCCAGACATGCAAGTGCATCTTTTCCTTTCAGGCCGATAATTATATCATCAAATATTCGTTTTGTTTTCTTTCTCATGTCCTGTTCCATCCTGTGATAGATCCGCAGATCTTTTTCCGTTTATTTTACCATTCCTTCTGTATTCCGTCGATTTCTGCAGTTACTTTCTGCCGGATTTTCAGAGGAATAATTCCGCAGGCCAGCATCTCAAAATCTTCACGAACCCTGTCTGCCGCTTCCTGCCCGGTCTGCAGAAATATACTTCTGTATTCTGCGTTTTTATATTCACTTTCTTTCAGATGAATAATCAGAAAACATTCTCCGTGGGTCAGCACATAAGAATAACAGGTCTGAAAAAGCCCCTGGTTCAGATAATTCACATACCACTTAAGCGTTCGGAGAGCCGCCTGCTCCGGATTGTACGTGGTAATGGAGATTACATATTCATAGTAATCCCCACCTTTTCTTCTTTCTGTATACATAGAATTTCCCTTCCTGAAGGTGAATACTTTATGCGATCATTCCGATACTTACTCGCTTTGGCATCTTACTCATACCTTTACTCCTTCTCTCCCATAGATTTATTATATGTAAACAGTATAGTAAAATATCTCTGCAGATTTTTGCAGGAAAATATTTCCAACTGTACCAATTATACCATACCCCCCGACCACCTCCAAGCCGACAACAAAGCCTCGCGGGCGTCCCTTTCACGTACGCCCCTCTCACAAAAAAAGAACAGGCCGGCACACACACCGACCCGTTCACAAAAACCTGAATCCCAGGACTCAATCAATCAGAAGCACTCTTTATAAATCTTATAAACCCTCTCCCGATCCAATTCCACAAAATTATTCGCCATCAACCTACCCTGATTCTCCAGCACAGAATCCGTAAACTCCTCAAGCTCCTCCTCAGACACCCCATACTCATGCAGCGCCTTCTTAGGAATCATCACATTCAGAAGCTTCTCCAGCTCCTCATAAACAACATCCACATCACACCCAAGAATACCAGCCATAAACTCATTCAAGCGTGCGATCTCACCGTCACTCTTGATCTCCATATAGTTGTTGAGCACACCCGTAAACATCGCATAATTCGACTCCCCATGAGCCACATGATACTTAGCCCCCAGCGGATAACTCAAAGCATGCACAGCCGCACACCCCGCATTACCAAACGCAATACCCGCATAATTAGCCGCCATCAGAAAATCCTTCATCAACGGAATCCGGGCCTCCTGACCATGATCCCTGATCTCCATATAACCCTTCAGGATCATCTCGATCGCCTTATACCCAAACATCCTTGTAGTCTCATTTCCCTTAGGAGAAAGACTGGACTCCACAGAATGCACCAGCGCATCAATAGAACTGGTCGCAAAAAACTGAAACGGCAGATCCTCCAGAAGCTCCGGGATCAGCACAGCAGAATCCCCGTAAAGCTGCTCCACAGCAAGCCCCTTCTTCGTCCCCTTCGCAGTCAGGGAAAGAATTGAAATATTCGTCACCTCAGAACCCGTACCACAGGTAGTCGGAACCAGCACTAGCTCCTTATTCTTCACGATCGGAAGCAGCCCGTCATAAAGATCCGTAACCGGAGAAATATTCTCCAGTGCAAACAACTTGGAAAGATCCAGAATGCTGCCGCCACCAACAGAAACCACACGCTTCGCATCCTTCGGAACATCCTTCCAGATCGCCTCAGCCATCACATCCGTAGGCTCACCCTTACCATAATCCTCACGGAAGATCACATCACAGCCAAGCCCCAGCGGCTCAAAAAATTTCTTAAACAATCTCTTATTGGTAAAAAGCAGATCCCCTTTACCAAGTTTAAATTCCTCCGCAAACTGCCGGCAATTATCAAAACTGTAAATCGTCGGTCTGATCATCAGTTCCTGCATAGTTTTTCCTCCTGTCAGCCCCGCATTTCGCAGAAGCTCTCCATAAAAATTTTATACAACTATAATAGCACAGGCAGGCAGCAATCCGCAATCTGCAGTACCACCCGCCTTTTTATAAAACAGACTCTACAGTTGAAACTTCCTCTTCACCGCATCCACCAGGAAATCCGCGGTACCTTCCACGCCAAGAAAACTGCTGTCCACCAGAATGCTCTTATGATTCTTGTCATCCGGATGATATCCCGCATACTGCATGTGATAGGAATCGCGGGCCTCATCAACAGCCACGATCATTTTTCTGGCCTCTTCAACCTCAATGTTCAGATCCTTCACACAATGCTCCACACGCACTTCATAGGGCGCATAAATGTAAATATGCATGGCATTTTCCATCTCTTCCAGAGTGAAATCCGCACACCTTCCAACTATAATACAGGTCTCTTTTTCCGCCAGGAATTTAATGATATTCTGCTGCGCCTCAAAGATCTTATCCTGTGTATTGCTGGTTCCTTTTCCAAGAGGAAACATCATTCTTGCAAAAGGGCTGACTTTGACTTTTTTCGCAGTCTCTTCCACTTCATCCACAACAGACACCGGAAGATTCAGCTTCTTTGCAGCCTGATCCACAATATCCCTGTCATAATATTCAATCCCCAGCTTCTCCGCCATCTTTTTCGCGATAGGACGGCCCATGCTGCCAAACTGTCTGGTAATCGTAACTACATATTTACTTTTTCCCATATAATTTCCTCCCGAATTAAAGGATACATTCCAGGTTCATGTTTTTAATGTTCATACCATCCGACGATTCCCGGATTCAGATTGATATTGATCTGCTTGATCTCCTGATACTCCTCAAGGCCCTGAACACCCAGATCACGACCGATTCCGGACTTCTTGTAACCGCCCCACGGAGCTTCATTAAATGCCGGGTTATAACAGTTGATCCAGGTAATACCTGCACGGATCTCCTTGATCACCCGAAGTGCTCTGGAACCATCAGCGGTAAATACTGCTCCAGCCAGACCATACTCCGTATCGTTTGCCATGTCAATGGCCTCCTGCTCTGTCTTAAACGTCTGGATGGTCACAACCGGTCCAAAGATCTCCTCCCGGACAATAGTCATATCCGAAGTACAGTTATCAAACACCGTCGGTCTTACATAAAAGCCTTTCGCACATTCCCCTTCTGTGTAACGCTCACCACCGCACACAAGAGTAGCACCTTCCTCAACACCCTTCTTAATATATCCAAGAACTTTATTCATATGGCTTTCAGAAACCAAAGGCCCCATATCCGGATTCTCCATAGGATCTCCAATGGTGATGGCATTTGCTTTCTTTGCAAGGCGTTTCACAAATTCATCCTTGATACTTTCCTCGATGATAATTCTGGAACCTGCGGAGCACACCTCGCCCTGATTCAGGAAAATACCGATCATGGCCCATTCCACTGCGCCGTCCAGATCCGCATCTGCAAAGATCACATTGGGTGACTTTCCACCAAGCTCAAGGCCGATCTTTTTTACATTGCCTGCTGCCGCACGCATGATGCTCTGTCCAACTTCCGTACTTCCGGTAAAAGTAACCATATCCACATCTTTGCTCTCTGCAATGCGGTTTCCTGTGATTCCACCAGGTCCAAGGATCAGGTTTACGCTGCCCTTCGGCATTCCGATCTTCTCAAAAATCCCAAACAATTTCACACAGGAAAGCACACAGTTGGAACTTGGTTTAAACACCACACTGTTGCCCGCTGCCAGCGCAGGAGCCAGTTTCCATACGCCCATCAGCAGCGGATAGTTCCAGGGAGTGATCAGTCCGCACACGCCAACCGGCTCATGAACTGTATAGGAATGCATTTTTCCAAAACCTTCATTTACTTCATAAACACCGCCCTGAGGCATTTTTAAAAGTCCTGCGTAATAGCGGAAACAGTGAACTGCGTCATCCACATCCGCCTCTGCCTCTCTTAAGGGTTTTCCATGATCCATGCAGTCCAGCTTCGCAAAATCCTCTTTTTCCGCATCAATGGCATCTGCGATCTGAAGAAGGATATCCGCCCTTGTCTGAGAGTCCATGTCACGCCATTCCCTTGTCACATAAAAAGATCTCTTCGCTGCTGCGATCGCTTTATCAACATCCTCCACATTACCTTCCGTCACCATGGCAAGAACCTCACCATTTGAAGGATTTAATGTAGGAACTGATTTTCCTGTACTGCCCTCTACCCATTCACCATCAATAAACATTTTCTGAAGTTCCATAAGCGTCCTGCCACTCAAAATATGATTAAATATACTCACATCGAGATAATGTGGCTTCTCTCGAATACCACTTACTGTTTCTTCGTGTATGTTTTTGAGTAACCGGAGTTATCTCTACTCACAGATCCTAAGTACACTCCACAGTCGTAAATTCCCGAAATAGCCTTCGTTACATGCTTACGTTTGCGGGATCATGCAATTTCGTAAGTTTCTGCATCTCTCAGATTCAGTGCTGCATTGAAATCTCTGTCTTCCGTATAACCGCATGCACATCTGTAGACTCTGTCTGAAAGTTTCAGGTCTTTTTTGATGTGTCCGCAACAGTGACAGGTCTTTGAAGAAGGATACCATCTGCTGACTATCCGTAATTCAATTCCAAATTCCTCACATTTTGTCTTCAGTTTTGTGCGAAATTCGTAAAATTTCTGTGATGCAACTGCTTTTGAAAGATGCCGGTTCTTCATCATACCGGATACATTCAGATCCTCAACCGTTATATGAGATGGCTTGGTCTTCACAATCTCAGATATCGTCTTATTGATATAATCTGTACGGATGTTTTCCAGACGCTGATGAAGCTTCTGTACTTTGAGCTTTTGTTTACGTATATTTGCTTTTTGAGTGGACTCCCCTTTCTTTAAATTTTCATATTTACGGGAAAGCTTTCGCTGTTCCCACCTTAATTGTTTTTCAAGTTTTCTTATTCGTGCTGTTTTATTAATATTTCTATAGACAGTTCCATTTGATATGATGGCAAGATTTTTCAACCCCAGATCGATTCCTACACCATCGCTAAAGCAGCTGTTTCTCTCCGGATCTGTCACTTCTACCAGTGCGGAAACATAATATCTTCCGGCTTTCATAGAAATAGTTCCGCTTTTGATTATATATCCATCCATGGATGTTGGGATGTAACCTTTCTCTTTCAGCCTTACCCATCCAAGCGTCGGGATCTTAATCCGGTGCCTTTCGCAAAGACAGTCTTTGGGATTATTTCTTACAAAATACATTTTTACATCCGATCGTCCTTTTTTCTTATACCGTGGAAAACCACTTTGATGATGAAAAAATCTCGAAAAAGCTGTACAGGCATCTTCAATCGAATGTTTTACCGATTTGGAACTGACTTCCCTGATCCAGGAATATTCCTGATGATTCGGAAGATAGTCATTATTCAACCATACACTGAACGATTTACCGCTCATAAATTTTTTACCTAAAGTATAAAGTTCTTTATTATGAAACAGGTAAAAATTATAGATATATCTACATGTGCCGATTGTCTTATGTATTTTAATCTTCTGCTCTTCTGTTGGATTGATCTCTGTTTTGAAACTTTTTAGCAATCTTATCATCCTTTTCTGGCTGATTCCTATTATTGGCTAATATGTTTATGAACTATTTGTTCTCATTCATTATACCATGTTTCAATACACAGAACAAGTGTTTTGGTCTTGATAGAAATTAATGAGTATATTTAAACATATTTAATATCTTTTTGTAATATATTCCGTCACTTGTATATCCTCCTTTATTTCTCATCCAAAATCTCTTTATCGAATTTTTTCACCTTCAAAATAATTTGCTTCCACCTTCATCCCCCGGATTTCTTCCTTATCCACTTCAAAAAGATCTCCGCTGAGAACAATGATATCTGCCATTTTTCCCGGCTCCAGGGTTCCCATGGAATCCTCCACATGATAAACACGGGCCGCGCCGGAAGTATAAGCTTTCAGCGTATCTGCCATGGAGATTTTTTCCCAGGGATTGGTGGATGTCAGATTTCCGTCATCATCTCTTCTTGTAACTGCCGCATAGATCGTTGTAAAAGGATCTATGGTCACAACCGGATAATCGGTTCCAAGTGCCAACGCACCTTCATGCTCCAGCAAAGTCCGAAACGGCCACTGAAGCCTTGCCCGTTTTTCCCCGATCTGATTCACCTTTCCATTTGCCGCAAGTGTCACATGATACGGCTGAACCGAAGGGATCACATCAAGCTCCACAAAACGATCCAGGTCATCGGGATGGATATTTTCGATATGCTCGATGGTATTTCGAAGACCATGCTCCCCGTTCACTTCCGCAGATTTTTCAAAAAGATCCAGCGCCATCCGCACGGAACCATCTGCGATACAGTGAAGCCTTACCTGGATCCCCGCCTTGTTCGCCGCAATGATCTCTTTCTTCATTTTCCGTTCCGGCCATAACGGAAGCCCCTCGCCGCAGGTCTCCGGCTTATCGGTATAAGGCTCCAGAAGAAGACCTGTGTAAGTCTCCGTCACACCATCAATAAATCCCTTCACCCCCGCAATGTGAAAATGCGGGGAATCAAAATGCTTCTGAAATTTAAAATACTTCGAAAATTCCGTATACCCGAAAAGTTTCATGTAGGAAAAGATCTGTGCCTTAAGTCCCTCTTCCTCGTCCAGTTTTTTCAGAATATCGTATTTTTTCATGGTTTCTTCGGTGTAATCATCGGCAAACATTTCGCTTGCCGCGGCAATTCCGTTGTCAGCCAGAACATCCTGAAAATTCCGGTGGATCTCCAGCATCTCTTCCTCCGAAAACTCCATATATTTTTTCTGGGCCGGTTCACATGCTGCCGGTTCCAGAAGAAGTCCGCTTAATTCACCATTTTCAAACTTTACATTTGCACCGTTATCCATTTTCCGGTCCGGGTCGATCCCTGCCTCTTCCAGTGCTCTGGAATTCAGCCACATGCTGTGACAGTCCGCACAGAAAAGATACACCGGCCTGTCGGGAATGGCCTCATCCAGAAGTCTTTTATCCGGAAGCGGCTCATCACCCCAGTTTGTGATAAACCATCCGGAACCACGGATCCTTTTGTAATCCGGATGGGCCTTTGCAAATTCTTTTATGATCTCTACACATTCCGCCTGAGAACGACCTTTTCCCAGATCCGAACACACATATCTGCTGCCATCAATGGCTCCGGAAAAAAGATGAGTATGTGCATCCAGAAAAGAGGACATGATCATTTTTTCTCCGTAATCGTAAAGAGGCCAGTCTGCATAATCCTTATCTCTCTGGAAATCCCAGGGAAGAACTGCCTGGATCTTTTTGTCCTCCACCGCAATGGCTGCCGGTCTGGGGAAATCTTCAAGGCCTGTAAAAACAGCTTTACTTCTCAGAATAAATTTTCCCATAAGCCATCCCTCCTACATCACAAAACCACAGATCAGAAATCCCACAACAGAAAGTACACTTGCAATGATTACATATGGAAGCTGTGTCAGCGCATGTTCCATATTGTCAATTCCTGCACTCTGGGAGGAAAGAAGTGTCGCGTCTGTATAGAAGCAGGCATGGCTTCCAAATGCACCACCGGAAATGATCGCTGCCATAATAAGGATCGGATTTGCGCTGATGACTGCACCAAGTGGAAATACGATAGGTGCAACTACTGCGCTCATGCCCCAGAGAGAACCGGTAGTAAAGGTAAGTGCCGCAACCAGAACAAAAGCGATTGCCGGGAAAACCGGGCCCCAGAGAAGCGGTTTTGCAACAGAAATAATAAAATCTGTCATTCCCATTCCTTCTGTCACTTTCTGAAGAACAAAAGCAACTACAAGAAGGATCAGGATGGGAAGCATATCTGCAAAGCCACGGACGATCAGGTTAAAGAAATCATCCAGTGCAACCACTTTCTGCGGTACATAAAGCACGAAACAGATGATCAAGGAAACCACAACAGCCAGAAGCAGGTTGCTTGTCGCAATAGCAATGGCAACCAGCACACCCATGGGAATCACGAAATTCCAGATGTTACCTTCTTCCTCATAACCTTTTCTGTCATCGTGGTTATATTTTCTGCTGGCATCGCTGTAAACCTTGCCAGTCTCCTCCACACGTTTATAGGCTTTTTTCATAGCACCAAGCTTTGGCATCACACCCAGCGCAAAGAGGAAAACAATAGCAACGGTAAGGATCGGATAAAAGCAATAGGGGATCGCACGGATATAAGCCTGAATACCGGTTTTAAATCCCAGCGCCTTCACACTTGCCTGGTCAATAAAAAGACTTGCGTAAAAAACAGCCCATGTAGAAAACGGAAGCAGTACACACACCGGAGCACCTGTGGCATCCAGCATATAAGCCAGCGCCTCTCTCGGGATCTTACGTTTGTCACAGACACCCTTCATACAGACACCAATGGAAAGCACATTCAGATAATCATCCACAAAGATCAGGATACCCATAACAAAAGTAGTAAGAAGAGTTTTCCTCTCCGTGTTACAGAATTTTGAAACCAGTTTCTGGAAACCAAAAGTACCTTTCGACTCCTGAAGAAGAGCGATCAGACTTCCAAACAGACCACACACCAGAACGATCCATACATTTTCAGCAAGCACATCCTGGATCAGCGTACACCATTGCGGCAGGAAATCCTTCCCATACATAAATATGGCCGCCAGAAGAGAGCCTCCGATCAGAAACTCCACACATCTCCTGGTAGCGATCGCACCGACGATAATAACCAGAAGAATAAAAATTGCAATCAGTCCAGTATTCATTTTTTTCTCCCCTTTCCTTCTGTGAATCAGAAAGAGGCATACCCGTTAAACGGATATGCCCCTTTGCATCAACAGTCTTTTTCATGAAACAAAAAATGGCGTATTCATTGCGTTTCTGCAATCAATACACCATCGTACGTTTCGTGTTTTTTATTATTTTGATACTGATATACTATTATTTTTCAACCGCTGATACAATGCTTAATTTCGGGAGTCAAATTAATACTTTTTAAGTACATGTACTTGATTTCAAGTATATGTGATAGTATACTGGTTTTAACCGAATCAAGTAAGTCCCCTGCGGGGCTGCGAATATCTGCTTACCTAAAATCCTGTCTGAAGAAAAGGAGAATCCTATGGAAAAAAATACCTTCCTGATGATCAACGACATGATCTACGACCTCTATTCCTGCACCAGCCTCAACGAGATCAAGGCTAAATTCCTGCATCGCCTGAAAATGGTGATTCCTTACAGCTATGCCAGCATCCTTCTCCATGAAAATACCGAAGATCCCGACACTATCCGTCTCACCAGTCCTATTTGTATCCCGGAGGCCTTCATCGAAGCCGAAAATGAATACATGAAGGTAGCTGATGAAGATCATCTCCTCTGGCTCCTCCACTCCCGGGAACCCCGCCTTGTCCGCGAAAGTGACCTCCTGGAAGACCAGCAGCGACTCAACTCTCCTCTCTATGTCCACTGCTACCGCAAATACAACATCTTCGACTCCATGCAATACGCCAGCGTCTACCAGCAGGAGCTCCTGGGTGTCCTTACCCTCTTCCGCACCGAAAAAGACGGCCCTTTCACCAATGAAGACATGTTTTATCTCCAGGCTATCGGCATGCACTTAAACGCTGTCCTCTACCAGATCACCCACAGTCAGCCTCAGACCAACGACCTCAAACAGACCCTCGCCTACCTGAAAAACACCTGCCACCTCACAAACCGTGAACTCCAGATCGCCGAACAGATCTACAAATACCGCAACAACGACGAAATCGCAGGGTCTCTCGGCATCAGGGAAAATACTCTTCAGAAGCACTTGCAGAATATTTTTCGTAAGACTAATGTGACTTCCCGGTGGGAGCTTCTGAGATTGCGTATGCAGTGATGGTGTTGGGAGGATGTTTGAAAAAGGGACGCCCGGGAGGCGTGTACTCTCTGTCTCTGGGGCTTCGTCGGGGGCTGGTTTCTAAGGCGCTGAAAATCTGCTAAAAGCGTTTTCCAAAAGTCCGAACTCGCTTCGCTCAAACAGCGAACTTTTGAAAAACAACGCAGATTTCCACCGCCTAAGAAACAGCTCCCCTCCTGCAGAGTCCAGCGACAGAGAGTACACGCCTCCCGGGCTGGTTATTTCAGACGGTAAGAATGGAATAAATAAGCGGGAGTTCATTGGACTCCTCAAAAAAAGCTCCGCAGCCACCCAATCCCGGGTCAGCCACGAAGCCTTCTTTTTTTATACATACATCTATCTCACGTGCTTATCTACATCTATCACAACTGGTTCCAATATCAGTCTTTCAATCCATTCTGCTCAAAATCCCTGAACAGACTGGCCTCACCATCATCCGCAAACGCATTTGCATCTCCCTGATCAGAACCATCCTGTCCACCTTCGATACTTTCATCCTGAGAATCCTGGGAATCCTGACTATCCTGTGCCGCACTCTCCTCAGAGCTATCCTTGCTGGAACTATCATCCTTACCAAGTTTCACAGTAAGTGTCTTCTCCTTATACTCATTACCATCCAGAACCGCAACCGTCACATCAATCTTTTCCTTCGGCTCATAATACTGAAGCAGCTCAACCAGCTGATCGATACTGGTAATGGTCTTACCATCAAACTCCGTAATAACCATATTTTTGGTAATACCCGCATCATCAGCAGGGCCACCCTCGGTCACTTCAGAAACAAACACACCCTGCGGAATGCCATAAATCTGAACAGCCTCAGTACTTACTGTGCTACCTGTGATACCAAGGATACCATGGTTATCCACTTTATCTCTTGCCTTGGCATTCATCATGTTCTCAAGAGAATCCGCAACATCTGAAATTGCAATGGCATAACCCATACCTTCAACTTCAGTAGAAGCAAGCTTGGAAGAGTTGATACCAACAACCTCACCATCCATATTCAGAAGTGCACCACCACTGTTACCGGGATTGATAGCCGCATCTGTCTGGATCAGGTTCACGCCCTTGTTGATACTGCTGCTGTTATCTGTAGAATCACCCTCGATCTGTCCTGATGCATCTGTCTTACGGTTCTTAGCACTGACAATACCGGTAGTAACGGACTGGCCATAGCCAAGTGCATTACCAATGGCAACAACCTGCTCACCGATCTTCAGATCATCAGAGCTTCCGATCTTTGCAACAGAAATCGCATCCATTGTGTCATCTGAAACATCCTTCGTTGCAACAGAAACAACTGCAAGATCCTCGTTTTCATCAAAGCCCTTTACCGTAGCCTCATAAGCATTACCATCTGCAAATGCAACAGACAGGGTATCTGCGCCATCCACAACATGATAGTTTGTAGCGATCAGCAGCTCAGAATCTGTTTTTCCGATGATAATACCGGAACCGCTTCCTTCTACCTCCTGCTCCTGGCTCGGTGCATACTGGGAACCAAACATGCTGTAATAATCCTGAACCTCCTGAACGGACTTGGTTGTGATGGCAACTACAGAAGGCATTGCCTCCTCAGCAACATCTGATACATCCAGACTGCCCTTTGTATCGGAGGATTTTGTATCCTCTGTATCTTCGCTGTCTTTATTTGATTTTTTATCAGACTTCATAAGCGACAGCTTTTCGGAGCTGTCGGTTGCTGCCTGTACGGACTGTGCACCGGAGAAATAATTTATACCTTCATATGCGCCAACTCCAATGCCGCCGGCAAGTACTGCACACAGGCTGATGGTTGCACCCTTTTTCATCATTTTCTTTATTTTTAATTTTCTGTTATTGTTCATGGTTAAGTCCTCCCTGGAAAAAATTTCTTCTCTGTTTCCTTTTGATGCTTCAAAGTATATGGGGTAATTGTGTTTACTTTGTGGGAAAAATGTGTTTTATTTGTTAAAACTTTTCACTGCCATCACAACTACAAACCACGCAACCTCAAGAAGAACGATCATTCCGCCGGGTTTCAGTCCGGCATAATAGGAAAGAAACAGTCCGGCAATAGTGGTACATACCGCCACGATAATGGCACAGATCAGTGTACCTTTATAGCTTTTTGCCATCTGCATGCCACATGCCACCGGAACCACCAGCATGGAGGAAACGATCAGGGTTCCTACTGTACGGGACGCAATAGAAACTGTCAGAGCCGTCAGAATAGTAAATAGAAAATTAATATTCCGCACGGAAACACCGGAGATCCTTGCCGCATTTTCATCAAATCCGATATAAAACAGTTCCCTGTAAAAAAACAGCACTGCTGCCAGTACCAGCACACTGATCACAACTACCAACGCCAGCTCTCCTTCACTGATGGACACAATACTTCCAAACAAAAAGCTGTTCAGGCTTGCGCCGTTTTCCACAAAGCCGGACAGTACACCTGCCAGTCCGATCCCGGCAGACATGACGATGGAGATCGCCACCTCGGAATAACGCGGGATTTTTTTTCGGATAGCCTCAATTCCAAGAGCAGCTACAATGCACATCACTACTGCACCGGCTACCGGATTCACTCCCAGTATCAGTCCCAGCACAACACCGGCCAGCGAAGAATGGGAAAGCGCATCTCCGATCATGGACATCCGTTTCAGAACAATGGTGATCCCGATACAGGGCGTGATCACAGCCAGAAGGATTCCCACCAGAAAAGCCCTCTGCATAAATCCATACTGTAAAATACTCATACCTCGTCGATCCTCCCCTCTTCCGCTTTAAAGAACCGGTTTGCTCCTTTAAACTCACCGGAATTTCCATGAGTGACCATAAGGATCGTCAGTCCCTGTTCCTCATTCCGCTTCCTCAGAACTTCTGCAAGTGTTTTCACAGAAGCCATATCCATTCCTGTGGTAGGCTCATCTAGGATCAGGATCTTCGGTTTTCCTGCCAGTGCACGTGCCAGCATGACCCTCTGCTGCTGTCCGCCGGAAAGATCTCCGATCCTTCTTTTCCAGAACTCTTCCATTTCCATCTCCGCAAGTGCGGCTTTCAGACGCGGGATCTCTTTTTTTGCCCGGAAACGTGCTTTCCAGGAAGAGGAATACACACCTGTCATCATAATCTCTTCCACAGTCGCCGGAAAATTCTGGTTTCTGCTGATACTGTTCTGTGGAACATATCCCAGATCTCCCTTTCCGAATGTGGCAGAAATATCTTTTCCATTTACGGTAATGCTTCCCTCCTGCGCCTTCAGTTCGCCCAGAAGAAGCTTCAGAAATGTACTTTTTCCACTTCCGTTTTCACCGGTAAGGATGGCATAATCGCCATCCTTCACCTCCAGGTTCACCTGATCCAGCACAGGTGTCCCTGTATAGTGAAACGAAAGATTCTCTATCAAAATTCCCATAATTTCTCCTTTTTTGTTGCTGCTATTGCCCCACACATTCAGTTCAATGCCTTCCTGAGCGCCTCCAGATTCTTCCTCATCACAGAAAAATAATCCTCTCCGGCCTCGATATCCTCCTCACTTAATCCCTCGATCGGATTCAGCACAGCCGTCACCGCATCCACCTCTTCCGCCACTGTCTTTGCCACCTTGGGGCTTGCCAGTTCCTCAAAAAATATGGTATGGATGTCGTATTTTTTTGCATACTCGATCACTTCCTGCATCTTGGCAGGATCAGGCTCTGAATCCGGTGTCAGCCCTTCGATAGCCAGCTGCTTCAGATCATAGGCATTGCACAGATATCCAAAAGCCTCATGAGCCACTATGATATCCCGGCTCTTCGTACTCTTCAGACCATCTCTGAACTCCTGATCCAGCTCATCAAATTCACCGGCATATTTCTCATAATTTGCTTCATAATAATCGCTGTTCTCAGGATCAGCCTTTACAAAAGCATCTCTGATATTTTTCATTTCCTGCTTTGCACGCATAGGATCAAGCCAGACATGCGGATCTTTTCCTTCATCTCCATGAGCATGGTCATGTCCTCCATCCAGAAGCTCCACTCCATCCGATGCCTCAGACACAACCAGTTCCTGATTCTCCAACGTATCCAGTACATCCTCTGCCCAGTGCTCCAGATCCGCGCCATTATAGACAAACACATCTGCATCCTCAAGATTCCGGATATCCGTTGCCGCCGGCTCCCAGTCATGGGGCTCTGTTCCTGCCGGAACCATATCCTTTACCTGGACCCTGTCGCCCCCTACCTTCCGGGCAAAATCATACATTGGATAAAAGCTGGCCATCACCTTCAGCCGGCCATCCTCCGCAAATGGCTGTCCCACCGTTCCGGCCCTGTGCAATCCATATCCGATCACACCGCCCACAATAAGAAGCGTCATCGCCAGAACTGCTGCCGCTGTCATCTTCCCTCTGTTAACATTCATTTTTTAAGCCTCCTGCAGCTGTCACAATATCCATAAAAGATCGTCCGGCTCTGGTCGATCTCAAACCCGTGTTCATCCAGCACATGTCCCACAAAATGATCGATACATCCGCACTGCAGAGGAATGGTATGTCCACATTCCAGGCACACAAGCTTACCATAATTCTTCCGTTCCTCATCCCGGATAAACCGATACTGGGCAGGTGCTCCTTCCACAGACGGAACTTTCAGCACCGCTCCCTCTTTCTGCAGACGCTCCAGACCTCTGTACACCGTTGTCCTTCCGATCTGGATCTCTTTTCCACGAAGAATCTCCATAAACTGATCAATGGTATAAAATGTATCTCCATATTCCTGCAGGCACTCCAGAATCATCTTCTGCTGCCTGGTACTGTATTTCATTTTTTCTTCCATATAATTCTCACTCTCTTTCAACAACTGCCTTCTATGACAGATTTGAATTTGAAAACCGTTTTCATATTACATTTAAAAAAGAATTCCGTCAAGGTCTTTTTCGTATCATATGTTACCGATTTTTCCACCGGCACATGCTATCCTTTCTCCATCACCTGAAGACAGGGATAAAAAACACAGAATTACTCACAATAAAAAAAGCAGGTCTTCCTTTTCAAAGACCCGCCCACTTACCACAGGAGGTATACATTATGGAACCAAAAATGTTTTGTTATCAGTGTCAGGAAACCGCCGGATGTTCCGGCTGCACCATCTCCGGTGTCTGCGGCAAAAAACCTGACGTAGCCGCCATGCAGGATCTTCTCGTTTACGTAACAAAAGGACTTTCTGCCATCACCACCGCACTCCGGAGTGAAGGCCGGGAAATTCCTTCTGATATTAACCACATGGTGATTCAGAATCTTTTCACCACCATCACAAATGCAAATTTCGACAAAGATTCCATCGTTGCAAAGATCAGCGAAACCCTCTCAGCCAAAGAGCAGCTTCTCGCACAGCTTTCTGACAGAAAAAGCCTTCCCGCTGCCGCACTCTGGCATCCGGAAAGCCCTGCGGATTATGAATCCATGGGATATGTCACCAGCATTCTTGCCACAAAAAACGAGGACATCCGAAGCCTCCGCGAGCTGATCACCTACGGCCTGAAAGGGCTCTGTGCCTACACCAGCCATGCAAACGCCCTTCTCCGCGAAGATCCGGAACTGGACGCTTTTATCCAGAGCACTCTGGCAAAAACCCTGGACGACAGTCTCACCGCTGAAGAATTAACAGCTCTCACTCTGGAAACCGGAAAATTCGGTGTCCGTGGAATGGCCCTTCTCGACCAGGCAAACACCGAAACTTTCGGAAATCCGGAAATTACAAAAGTAAATATCGGCACAGGCAAAAATCCCGGAATCCTGGTTTCCGGCCACGACCTTCACGATCTGGAAATACTGCTTGAACAGACAAAAGGAACCGGCGTTGACGTTTACACCCACTCTGAGATGCTTCCGGCCCACTACTATCCGGCGTTCAAAAAATATCCGAACTTTGCAGGAAACTATGGAAACGCCTGGTGGAAACAGAAAGAAGAATTCGAAAGCTTTAACGGTCCCATCCTCATGACCACCAACTGCATCGTTCCGCCAAAGGACAGCTACAAAGACCGGATCTACACCACAGGTGCTACCGGTTATCCAGGCTGCACCCACATCACCCCCGGGTCTGACGGCAAAAAAGATTTCTCACAAATCATCAGCCACGCCAAACGCTGTGCAGCTCCAACCGAAATCGAGCATGGTGAAATTGTCGGTGGTTTTGCCCATGATCAGGTGATCGCCCTGGCAGATCAGATCGTAGATGCCGTAAAATCCGGTGCCATCCGTAAATTCGTAGTCATGGCAGGCTGTGACGGACGTGCAAAATCCCGAAGCTACTACACCGATTTTGCCCAGGCGCTCCCAAAAGACACCGTGATCCTCACCGCTGGCTGTGCAAAATACCGCTACAATAAACTGAATCTGGGAGATATCAACGGCATCCCACGAGTTCTGGATGCAGGCCAGTGCAACGATTCCTATTCCCTTGCAGTGATCGCCATGAAACTTCAGGAAGTTTTTGGCCTTGAGGATATCAATGAGCTTCCGATCATCTACAACATTGCCTGGTATGAGCAGAAAGCCGTGATCGTTCTCCTGGCGCTGCTTTCCCTCGGGGTAAAAAATATTCACCTTGGACCAACACTTCCGGCCTTCCTTTCTCCAAATGTAACCAAAATTCTGGTTAACAATTTTGGTATTGCAGGAATTAGCAGCGTGGAAGAAGATATGGAACTGTTTTTCGGAAAATAATCCCCGATATAAACTGATCATCTGCAATGCTCTTACACCAGTCATTTCTGAACGCAGGTCCCGCACAGGATCTGCGTTCAATTTTTTTGGTATGTTCTCATAAAAACACTTTATCTCCGCCTTCTTTTATGATAAAATATAACCAAGACTTAACCAATAGAAAGAAGGTAGACCTCTATGAAATCACAGCGACTGGACATGATCGAAGAATATGTGCTGGAGCATAAGAACGCTTCTCTCGATACATTATGTGAGAAATTTAACGTATCCAAAAACACCATCAGAAGAGATGTCGACATCCTTCTGAAACGCGGCAGTATCATGAAAGTATACGGTGGTGTCGCAGCACTTGAAACTCCACAGACTCTCCCCCTTCTGTCTTACGAAGAGCGTGGCGGACGTTTTCCTGAAGAAAAGAAAGAAATCTGCCGCCGTGCCGCAGAACTTGTGGCAGAAGACGACACCATCTATATCGATACCGGCACAACCTGCCTGAACCTGGTTGATTTTATTGCGGATAAGCACTGCACAATCCTTACCAACAGCCTGCTTATCTTCAACAAGGCAGCATCCTATCCGAACCTGGACATTATTTCCGTTCCCGGAAAACTGAACCGGAAAACCCTGTCTTTCACAGGGCCGGATATCAATGATTATCTGCAGACTTACAACATTTCCATGGCTTTTATGGCCTGCACAGGTGTAACAATGAAGAGCGGACTCACCAACGCCAGTGCCGAAGAATACATCACAAAGAAAGCCATTGCAGAGAACGCCAACAGCATGATCCTTCTTGCTGACCATTCCAAGTTCGGCCGGATCTCACTTATGACCTATTCTCCAATGGAAAAACTGGACGCCATCGTAACCGACCAGGCACTTCCGGAAGAATACGATAATTTCTGCCAGGAACACGGCATCCGTGTTATGACGATCGACTGATCTTTTCATCATGAGCCGCATACCGTAAGATACGCCAGTCCGGTAGCATACGCACAAAACATACGCACCAAAAAAGTGTATCGGTGACATCCTTTATTTCTGTCACCGATACACTTTTTTATGATCCGCCGCAAAACCATTCAGATATTCAGCCAGGCAAAAACAGTGCACCTGCCAGGAGTTCAGCAGATGCACCGTTTTTGAATATGCTCATCTCATTAGAGGATTTTATCTGAGAGGCAGACTTTACATGGTCTGCCTTACAGTGTCATGGATTTATTTTCGAAGCTTTCTTATGCCTCAGTACTTCCTTCCCATGTGCCGACTTTTCTCTTTCCGGCAGCTTCATCGAACCAGTGTGTTGTAACTGTTTTTGCTCTTGTGAAGAAACGATATCCGTCTTTTCCGAGAACATGCAGATCACCGAAGAAGGAATCTTTATTTCCGGAGAATGGGAAGTATGCGGTCGGAACCGGGATACCTACATTGATTCCTACCATACCGCCGTCTGTCTCCATAGCGAATTTACGGCTGTAATATCCGCTCTGTGTAAAGATACAGGAACCGTTTGCAAATGGGTTGGCATTCATGATCGCAATACCTTCCTCATAATCTTTTACTCGTTTGATGCAGGTTACCGGTCCGAAGATCTCGCAGTTTCCTACTGTCATCTCAGGTGTTACATGATCAAGGATTGTCGGTCCTACAAAGAATCCGTTCTCATATCCCGGAACTACTACATTACGTCCATCAAGTACAAGCTCTGCGCCCTCATCGATACCTTTCTGGATCCAGTTGCAGATCTTCTCCTTATGGCCTGCATTTACTACAGGACCGAGATCTGTAGCTTCATCATATGCACATCCAAGTTTCATGGCTTCTGCTTTTTTCTTAAGGAGGGAAACAAACTCATCTGCAATACTCTCCTGCACGCATACAACCGGAAGAGCCATACATCTCATACCGGCGCATCCATATGTGGAGTTGATGATCGCATTAACAGTAGCCTCAAGGTTGCAGTCCTCAAGTACAAGTGCATGGTTCTTTGCCTCACACTGTGCCTGAACACGTTTGCCATGAGCTGCTGCTTTGGAATATACCTGTTTACCAACACCTGTTGTACCTACAAATGTAACAGCCTTTACTCTCTCATCTGTAAGAAGGATATCAGCCTCTACACGGCTGCATGTTACAAGGTTTACAACACCTTTCGGGAATCCACCCTCTGTATAGAACAGCTCCATGATTCTCATAGCTGTCAGCGGTGTCTGAGAGCTTGCTTTCAGTACTACTGTATTTCCACATGCGATGGAAAGCGGAACCATCCAGCCCCATGGGATCATTGCAGGGAAGTTCATCGGAACAATACCAGCAGTTACTCCAAGTGGTTTACGATATGCAGCTGTGTCATATCCTGTAGTTACCTGCATTGCAGCATCGCCCTGGATCATTGTCGGAAGTGCACATGCCTCTTCTGTAGGCTCGATCGCTTTCTGAACATCTCCTCTTGCCTCTTTGATGTTCTTTCCAAGCTCTTTTGCGCAAAGTACGGAAAGTTCTTCTTTATGAGCATAAAGAACGTCTCTCCATCTGAACATATACTGCTGTCTCTTTGCAAGAGAAAGTGAGGACCATTCCGGGAATGCAGCCTGCGCGGAAGCGATCGCCTCTTCTACCTCATCCGGTGTACAACAAGGAACCTGCGCGATCACCTCACCTGTACTGGAATCTGTAACATCCATGTATTTCTCTGCTTTTGACTCTTTCCACTCACCGTTTACACAGTAACCCATTTTCTTGATCTCAGCCATTTTCAAGATACCCCTTTCGTGTTTATCTTTTATTTTTTCATTACATAAATTTCTGTCGTTCTCATTTCGTTCTGGTCACATATTATCATTTCTTTTTGTCTTTGTCAATATAGTATGGTTATATTTTGAGTATATCCGCAAAAATATGTGTTAATTTATTCACATTTTATGATATTTCAGATACACTATGTAAACTCTTGTAACAGGCGTGTTTATGGTGTAAATTCATGTCCCATCTTTCTGCTTTTTTATTCAATATTATTGCAAAAGATACTCATTTTTGTTATTTCCGTAACATGCACCCGGAACGGTGCCCGAAACAACATCCGAAAAATACACCATTATTGCTTTTCACACCCCCGCAGGGGACTTCCTTAATTTAGGTCAAGCGGATATTCGTAATCCGCATTCGGTTAAAAAGTAATAAAAAAGAGCAAAAATCCTCGTATATTTCAGTAAGTCAAAAATACATTTGTACGCACAGTGCGTACACTGTCATTTTTTACCCAACCACCGGTATTTCAGACACCTGGAACCAGCAGATATCATCTCGATTTGCCATTTAAACAAAAAAAGACATGAAATAACATATTTTCCATACATTATCTCATGTCTTATCATCGTTATAATTTCTGCGGATTCCGGATTACCCAAATATTGTCTGCACCAGAACCATATAAAGTACCGTGCCACCGCCTATGCTGAGCAGCGTGCTCTTCTTCCATTTATGTAACACCACAATAAACAGAATGGCAATCAATTCCGGCAATCCAAAGTGAGTACTTTCCGGCACATCTTTTAAGCAGAACACTACCAGCAATCCAATCACTGCATAGGGCAATACTTTTCCCAGATAGGTAATCACAGCCGGTGGTTCTTTTCCTTCCGGAAATATGATAAACGGCAGAAATCGCGTTGTCATAGTTCCCAGAACTACTACAGCAACGGTTATAATCTGCTGCGTTATTGTCATAGTCATTCTTTATCCCTCCTGTATACACTCTTTTTTTCTTTTCTCCTCATACTTCTTCATTCCCAGGAAGCATAAAATAATGGATGCCATTGCCGGAAGGATAAAATTATCACTTCCAAAGAGTATCAGGCAGATTACAGAGCATATAACACCTACCAGTGCCGGTTTGTGATCTTCTGCCTCTTCCCACTGATTGATAAACATAACTACAAACAGCGCAGTCATAACAAAATCAATGCCTTTTGTATTGAAATGGATCACATACCCCAGAAGTGCACCGGAAGTCGCACCAGCCACCCAGTAAAACTGATTCAGTGCATTGACAAAGAACATAAACCATCCTCTGTCCACATTTTCCGGAGGATCTACGGTACAGTTGACCGTAAATGACTCATCACACATTCCAAAAATAAGATAAAACTTCTTCCATCCTGTATTCTTATATTTCTCCAGCATGGAAATTCCATAAAACAGATGTCTTGCATTTACCATCAGTGTCAGAAAGAACGCATACACCGGATTAAATGCTGACAAAAGCAGATTTGCCGTAACAAATTCCATGGACCCCGCATAGATAAAAAAGCTCATACATAATGGATATACAAAGGAAAATCCCTTGCTTCGCATCATAAAACCATAAGACATTCCCAGAAAAAGGAACCCCACGCAGATAGGCAAAGTATACGGAAAGGCTGCCTTAAATGCTTTTTTCTTCATATCTCAGATATTTCCTTTCAGCAATTTCCTCGTTATACTTTACTTTTTCCTACTGAAGCTGTCAAGAATATCTGATGACATTTTTTTGCAAATGTTTTCATGGCTGGACTTTCCATATCTCACGGTTTTCATCCAGCGTAACGATATCCCCTTCGTTGATATCTCTTTCATACAAACGTTCATCATCATGCTTCAGACTGATTTCCCGTCCATCTTCACTTTCCAGTATCACCACCGACATAAGCCTTTCTCCAGGCTGCCGTTCTTCGCATCCAAAATCCATATCCTCTTCGATTCTGATTACTTTATACTGCATAATTCAGGCCGCCCTCTTTATAATTCATCTAACAGCACATCATTCACTGCCTCGTAAGCATCTTCCAGTGCGTCCAGCGCTTCTGTCAGCGTATCCATTTTCCGGCTGTCTGCATGATCTTCCTCATATGCATCAATGACTTCTGCCATAACGTCTTTCAGCTCTTCCAGTGAATTGGCAATATCCTGCAGTTTCTGATCCTTATCTTCTCTTGATGTGATATTTACAATTTTGCTCATAATTTTTCTCCCTTCTGTTCTGTTTTGCTGATGATTTATTTTATTATACCACATTCATAATCCACTCCGCCACCTGACCTCTCTGAGCAAAAAAGAAGCCCGGATTTCTCCGAACTTCTTTTATATGTTTCACGTGAAACATTATGTTTTTTATATCTTACCTGCTTGCAAGCAGCCGCACCATGCATTCTTTTAATTTACTTTCATTGACCGGCTTTGTAATATGTGCATCCATACCCGCTGCGGTAGATTTGATGATATCCATAAGAATCAGTGAATACTCTCCTGGCCGGGATTTCTCAAAGGCTTCTACTGCAAGCTCACCGTTTTCCACAAAATCTGCCTTTATTCCCATATCCGCCAGAATAAACTCCAGAATTTCTGAATTAAGACTGTTATCCTCAGCCGCCAGCACACGGATTCCCTTCAGATTTACCTCTTTAACCGGAACTGTTTTTGTTTCATTGAAATCTTTGTCAATGTCAAACGTCAGCTCCCAGGAGAATTTCGTACCTATATCTTTCTCGCTCTCCACGCGAATTTTTCCACCCATCTGTTCCACAATTCGTTTCACAATGGAAAGTCCCAGTCCGGTTCCCTTAAACTCACTGCGATTTTCTCCATGTTCCTGCGTAAACGGATCAAACATCTGTTTCTGAAACTCTTCGCTCATTCCAATTCCGGTATCCGTAACTGAAAATCTGCATGTCACTGTTTCTTCCGTCTGTTCCAGCACCTTCGCCAGAATAAAAATCTTTCCGCCATATCGGTTATATTTGATAGCATTGCTGACAATATTCATAAAAACCTGCCGCAAATGTACCTCGCTGGCCAGTACCTGAGGTGGCTGGAACGATTCCAGACCTGTAATATCCAGCTCAATTTCCTGCTCAGCAGCTTTTGCTTCCAGAATATCACGGCAGTTCTCTATGATAGCCCGAAGGTTCACCGATTCTTCAAACAGCTTCATATCATTATGGTCAATCTTTCTCATATCCAGAACATCATTAATCAATGATAACAGATATTCTGACGCCATCCGGATCTTCCTGTGATATTTTTCACTTCCGATCCTGTTATCTATTCCGGAATCTTCACCTGGCAGAAATCTGGCTGTCCATTTTACGGACTACGGGCTTGCCACCGGGTAGACATCTGTACCCGCTACAGCTCCATGCAGTATCTGATCACACTATTCGAGCCAATTGAAACCCGGATACCCAATATCATGGAACAAATCTTCCTTCAATATTATCGGCAGTGCGGTGACCATGATTTTCATCCAACCTATGAATATCTTTCCATAGGCCGACGAAACTGTCTCAAAATAATAAAAAAAGCGGCAGGAAAACGGGTTTTATACGCGTTTCCCTGCCGGTACTTTATCTTCTTCTGTCTCTGCCTTCTACACTGTAATATTTTTCTTTCGCTTCATACATTCTGAGATCCGCCTCATTGGCTATTTCATCAAAAGATTCCCAGTTTTTTTCTCTGCTGTAAACATATCCGCAGGATATGGGCAACTCATCTACCATCATTCCTGACCAGTGGCTTATCACCTCATCAAAGTCTTCTCTAATTTTTTTGAGTTCACTTTCATCTACAAAAATGATGCTGACAAATTCATCTCCACCGATCCGGTAAACTCTTCCATAACTTCCAAAACACTGCTTCTTGCATTCCGCTGCGCCCTGAATCAGCTCGTCACCGGCATTATGTCCCAGTGTATCATTTATCCCTTTCAATCCATTTACATCCAGAGCAGCATAGACAAACTCCGATGCAAGGGACATTCCGTTCAGATCATCCTTATAGGCTCTCCGGTTCAGACAGCCTGTCAGTTCGTCGATTTTTGCCTTGGTTACTTTTACATACATGTAGATGATTCCCGCTGCTGCCAGAGCAAGATAAATCCCAACCTGAACCATACGGGTACCGGTTTCATCCCAGGTGATGGCATACATCATCTTTTTTCCCTCGGAAGTATTCGGTGTGACATCCTGGCACATAGTAAGCGTTTTGTCTTCTAGCATTGGCTTAAAATATTCCATCTGGTCTCCGGAATCAAAATTGTAGCCGTAATATTCCAGTATGGTACCGCTGTAGATTTTTCCCGTAGTATCAAACAGATGAATTTCGTCTACAGACATAAGATCCGCAATCTTTTTCAGCTCATCTACATTTTTCTCAGCATCCGGATTCGCATTGATAATATAGGCAACTGCTTTGGCACGTACAATATAGTCCTCTTTCAGCGACGTGATCATATTTTTCTCGTTGTCTTCGTTCTTCTCAATTACATTGACTACCCGGTCCAACAGTACCTCTGACATTTTCGCCGTATTTTTGTTGTTGATCCAGTTCAAAATAGCCATCTGGATAACCAAAGCCATCAGAATAAGCCCCAGCGCAAGAAATACGATTTTATCTAATTTTCGTATTTTATCGTATTTTATTTTCTGCATTTCTGCTCCTATCTGATGCTCTGCTGATAAACGCAGAGCATAAAAAAACATGCCCTATAGTATCTTTACGTTGTACTATAGTGCATGTTTACATTTAAATCTATGCAACTGGCTGCCATTTTACAGACCACAGTCTTTTAGCTGTTTTGCCTTTTATAATCATAGTTATTTTCTATAGCAATTAGAGCTCATTATTCACGATCATTTCAATAGATGTTTTCAAAAATATACATTCGCCTGTTTTTGAGGATTATTTCTGTTTTGTTGCCGCAAATCCGATCAGATAGAACACTGCTGCCACTACCATGGCATTTACTGCCGCAATTCCTGCATGGATCAGGTTGGCAGCTACCGCACCCGCCACAACACCTGCCAGATTAAACCAGTTGGCTGTCTGCAGCGGTACATTTTTTTCTTTATATTTGTCACGTCGGAGGAAGAAGTCCAGAATTACTGTGATGCCGATAGGTGGCAGGGCACAGTTGAGGATATTCAGCCATCCTGTAAAATTATAGTATAACCAGATCGCAAGTGCGGTTCCGATCACACCGGAAATACAGGTAGCGATCTTCATTCTTGCATTGGTGATATTTGAGATTGCAAGTCCGCCGGTGTACAGTGCGTTGTTGTTGGTTGTCCAGATATTGGCTCCCAGCACAATGATCGCCGGAATCGCAAGTCCCTGTGCGATCATAACATAAAAGATATCATCTTTTCCTGTGAACGCACCACCGATAGCTCCGAAACAGAACATCAGGGTATTTCCAAGGAAAAATGCAATTACAGTTGTCCATACGGCAACCTTGTTATTCTTCGCAAAACGGATAAAGTTCGGTGTTGCCGTACCACCGGAAATAAAAGATCCGATTACGTATCCAACACCGGTAAATAAAGTAATTGATCCCACAGACTGATTAAATACTGCTGCCAGACCACCGCCGTCTGCTGCCGCTGTCACCATGGAATATACTCCCAGGATCACGATCAGCGGCACAGAAATCGTACTTACGATCTCCAGCGCTTTCATTCCTGTGGCTGCGGTAATAGTCATCAGAAGACCTGCCACAATCGTCAGAACCCATTTATTGATTCCCAGTAATTCTGCGGTTGGAATGGAAAACATGGCAACACCGACACCAAACCATCCGATCTGTGTGAGGCCAAGTACCAGTGATGAAAGATAAGAACCTTTTTTTCCAAAAGCTCTTCTGCACAGAAGATCCATGCTCATTCCTGTATCAGAACCAATGTACGCAAGAATTCCGCAGTATGCAGACAGGATCACGCCGCCAATAACGCAGGCTGCCGCAAATCCGTTCAGATCCAGTCCGTTTCCAAGTTTCGCGCCGACACTCATGCTTGCGGAAAAGAAAGTAAATCCCAGCATTACAAAAAACATGCTGCGGAATCCTTTTCTCGCACTTTCCGGCACTGCTTCCATGGAATAATCGTCATCTGCCGCAGTTACCTGGGGTTTTGTTTTTTCGCTCATTTTCTCTCCTTCGTTTCTCTTATACTGTTTTCATTTACTCTCCGGAGTGCTTTCCCTTATGCACTCCACTCTTTCCCGTCTCCTTTCTTTTGTTTGCTGTGGAGATTATATCACAAATCATTTCTCTTCTGCAGTTTTTTCCGCAGATGTTTCCGTTTCCCGTTTTTTTCTGAGTTCTACCTTTTTGATTTCTCCCAGGATCTCCAGTCCTCTTACCAGAGATCTCGGTTCATTTCGCAGAAGCTCGTATTCTGTCACATATCCGCATTTTTTGTAGATATCCAGGATCGCGCACAGCTTTTTGTTTACCGCATGTACTTTATTCTTCCAGCCCCGGCTCTCGAACCGTACTTTTCCCCTGTCGCTGACAAACCGGATATCCTGCTCAAAATTTTCTCTGCGGATATCTGCCATGGGCAGGATTCCCTCATCTGCTTTCATGGCATAGTAGCGAATTCGCCGGCCGTCTGCATTGTTTCTGGAATTTCTCATGATCTCAAGACGCTGGATCAGGATCCTTTTCAGGAGTATCATCTCATCTGTACTTGAAAACTTTACATTCTCCAGAAGTTTTTTCCCTTCTTCACTGTCCTGAAATTCCTGATCCGGAAACATTGTTTTAAGGAGAGCTGCCGGATCAAGCAGTTCCCGGGACACGCTGATCATCTGCCCGATATCTTCCGCATATTTATAAACCGGAAGCTCCCTTCCTTCCAGAAACCAGTATGCTTTTCCG